>ERZ773190.1930-NODE-1930-length-17884-cov-6.587526_pt1 | contig 17884 bp, 15 predicted proteins | sample MGYA00511111_ERZ773190 | MGnify/ENA primary metagenome ERZ773190 (study PRJEB29015, sample SAMEA2737777) | human gut metagenome | biome: human gut; feature: human-associated habitat; material: faeces | place: China | collected 2012 ... | reverse complement strand
GATAATATTTGCGGCCAATGGTCACTTCGTCCGCATCCACATCAAAGGTGTGGTCTGCGTTATCCAGCGTCAGCCGCACCTGCGCAAAGCCCATGGCCCCGCGCCGCCGGGTGCCGCCGAAGATCACGTCCTCCATCTTCGCGCCGCGCAGCGACCGCGAGGACTGTTCTCCGAGCACCCAGCGGATCGCGTCCGAGATATTCGATTTGCCGGAGCCGTTCGGACCGACGATCGCGGTCATGCCGCCGAGAAATTTGATCTCGGTGCGATCCGGGAACGACTTGAAGCCCTGTAAAATCAGGCTTTTGAGAACCATATGCCACCTCTTTATTATAGATAGTTTTATTTTACCACTGCAGCAGTATCTTTTCAACGACTAACTGCGTCACGCAGAAAAAAGAGGTCGATTTCTCGACCTCTTTGCCGTTTATCTCTATTGCGGTTTGACGATAAGCGTCAGCATCCCATATTTTCCAAGGCCTTCTTCGCAGCCATCTGCTCGGCTTCCTTTTTGCTCTTGCCGATGCCCTGCGCGAACACATTGGAGTTGAGCAGCAGCTCCATGGTAAACCGCTTGTCGTGGTCCGGGCCGGACTGGCCTGCCAGACGGTATTCCAGCGTCTCCTGCTTGTTCTTCTGCACGATCTCCTGAAGCATGGTCTTGTAGTCCTTGAACGCGCCGCCTGCAACGGCAACATCTACCTTGTGCGGAATGAAGCGCAGCACGAACGCGCGCGCCGGCTCGATACCGCCGTCCAGATAGATCGCGCCCAGAAGCGCCTCGGTCGCATCGGCCAGGATGGACGGGCGCTTTCTGCCGCCGCCGTTCTCCTCGCCGTGGCCCAGACGAATCTCCTCCGGAATGCCGAGTTCCCTCGCGATCTCGCACAGCGCACCCTCACACACGACCGCCGCACGCAGCTTGGTCAGCTCGCCCTCGGGCAGCTCGGGATAATGCGTGAACAGGTAATCCGCCGTGACAAAGCCCAGTACGGAATCGCCAAGAAACTCCAGCCGCTCGTTGCAGTCCAGATGCGTGCCGTGGTGCTCGTTGGCATACGAGGAATGCGTCATCGCTTTCTGCCGCAGGCTGACGTTCTTGAATTTGTAGTCGATCTTCAGCATTTTTTCACCTCCTTTCACCGTTTTTTTCACTTATTCAACCGTCATGTACTGAATGTTTTCTCTGACGGCCTCGATCATGCCGGACTTCGTGTAGGCGATCGCACGGCGGACAGCGTTCATCACCGCGATCTCGTTGGACGAGCCGTGCGCCTTGATGACCGGCTTTGCGATACCGAGGAACGGCGCGCCGCCGACCTTGTCCTGATTGAACACTTCCTGAAATTCGTCCATGCCTTTTTTGCACAGCAGATAGCCGACCTTGGTGCCGGCCGAGGCGGTGAACACCTTTTTGATCTCGTGCGCCATGAATTTCGCCGTGCCCTCGACGGTCTTGAGCAGAACGTTGCCCATGAAGCCGTCGCAGACCGCGACGTCGCACGCGCCGAGCGGTACCTGACTGCCCTCAACGTTGCCGACGAAATTGAGCCTGCCTGCGTCGCCTGCGGCCTTGAGCAGCGCATATGCCTCCCTGCGGAGCGGATCGCCCTTGGTGTCCTCGGTGCCGTTGTTGACCAGACCGACGCGCGGCGACTTCAGTCCGTTGTTCTTCTCCGCATACAGGGACGCGAGGAAGGCGAACTGGAGCAGCATTTCCGCCGTGCACTCGGTGTTCGCGCCGGCGTCGCACAGCATGACCTCGCCGCCCTCGCAGGGCAGGACAGGCGCGAGCGCCGCGCGGCGGATACCCTTGATGCGGCCGCCGTACAGCGTCGCGCCGGTCAGCAGCGCGCCGGTATTGCCCGCAGAGACGAGCGCATCGCCCTCGCCTGCCTTGAGCAGCTTGAACGCGACCGCCATGGACGAGTCCGGCTTGCGGCGCAGAACGGTCGCCGGGTCATCGTGCATGTCAACGATATCCGAAGCCGGCATGATGGTCAGATGCTCGGTGTTCTCCAGTCCATGCGCGCGCAGCACGGCGGTGATCGCCTCGGGCTGGCCGACGAGCAGGATATCCTCGCCATATTCCTTCGCAGCGAGCGCCGCGCCCCGGACGGTTACGTCGGGGGCGTTGTCGCCGCCCATCGCGTCAACGATGATCTTCATTCTCAAAGCTCTCCCTTCAGACTTTCGATGCGTTCGAGTGCCCGCTCGGAAATCTTTGCGTTTTTCTCCCGCTTGCCCTTGATCTTGTAGCCAAGCGGTTCAATGATGCCGAAATTGATGTTCATCGGCTGGAACTTCGTGACCGTATGGTCGGAAATATAGGATGCGAGCGCGCCGACGGCGGTAAAGCGGTCGAGCTGCGGCATCGGTCTGCCGAGCACCTCCATCGCGGCCGCCACGCCTGCGGTCCAGCCGGAGGCGGTGGACTCGATATAACCCTCGACGCCGGTCATCTGTCCGGCAAAGCGGATGCGCGGCTCGCTTTTCAGCGCGTAGGTCGCGTCGAGCAGACGCGGCGAGTCGAGGAACGTGTTGCGGTGCATCACGCCGTAGCGCACGAACTCCGCGTTCCGGAGCGCCGGGATCATGGAGAACACGCGCTTCTGCTCGCCGAATTTGAGGTGGGTCTGGCAGCCGACCAGATTGTACAGCGTGCCGTTCGCGTTGTCGCGGCGCAGCTGAAGCACCGCATAGGGGTCTTTTCCGGTCTTGGGGTCGGGCAGGCCGACCGGCTTGAGGATGCCGAAGCGCAGCGTATCATAGCCACGGCGCGCGTTGACCTCGATGGGCATACAGCCCTCGAACACCTTGGAGTCCTCGAAGCCGTGCACCGGCGCCTCCTCGGCGGTGGTCAGCGCGTTCCAGAATGCGTCATACTCCTCGCGCGAGAACGGGCAGTTGATGTAGTCCGCCGTGCCCTTGCCGTAGCGGGACGCCTCGTAGGCAGAATCCATATCGATGCTCTCAGCCGTGACAATCGGCGCGGCGGCATCGTAAAAGTGCAGGAAATCGCCGCCGACCTTGGCGTGGATGGCGTCAAACAGCGTATCCGAGGTCAGCGGGCCTGAGGCGATAACGACTCTGCCCTCCGGAATCTCGGTCACTTCACCATAGACCACCTCGATATTCGGGTGGTTCCTGATCTTTTCGGTGACGGCTGCGGCGAACGCCTCGCGGTCCACCGCCAGTGCACCGCCTGCCTCGACGCGGTTCGCGTCCGCGCAGGACAGAATGAGGCTGTCCAGACGGCGCAGCTCCTCCTTGAGCAGGCCCGCCGCGTTGGTGAGCTCATCCGAGCGCAGCGAGTTCGAGCAGACAAGCTCTGCGAAATCGTCCGAGTGATGCGCCGGGCTGTGCTGCGACGGCTTCATCTCGCACAGGCGCACGGAAACGCCGCGCTGCGCGAGTTGCCATGCAGCCTCACAGCCGGCCAGTCCCGCGCCGACGACGGTAACGGTATTATTCATCCGGGTTCTCCTTTGCCGTGGTCTTTTTCCTTGCGGCAGGCTTTTTCGCCGCCGCCTTTTTCTCGGCGGCCTTCTTCGCCTTCTCCGCGGCCTTTTCGGCCTCATATTTTGCGAGCGCCTTTGCGTACTGCTCCTGCTGCTTTGCAGTCAGCTCCTGCACGGCCTCGTCCTTGAGCTTTTTGAACTTGTTCGTGGTCTTGGTCATCCACGGAAGCGTTTTTTTGACCGTTTTCTTTTTCGCCGCAGGCTTTTTCGCTTCCTTCGGCGCCTTTTCCGCGGTCTCGCCGTTCTTTTCGGCGGCTTCCTTCGCGGCGGCGCGCTCCGCAGCCTTGGCCGCGCGCGCCTCACGCATTTTGCGGCGCTTCTCGGTCTCCTCGGGCGGCAGGCCCTCCTTGACCAGCTCGACGAAGCCGCAGCCCTCGCGCAGACATACGTCGGTGACCTCCTTGGAGTCGCGGTCGGTATGGCGGAACAGCGAGGAGTCGCAGTTCGGGCACTTGGTCTTGAGCGGCTTGTCCCAGGTGATGAACTGGCACGCCGGGTATTTGTCGCAGGAATAGTAGACAAAACCGCGCGCGGACTTTTTCTTGACGACCTTTGCGCCGCAGACCGGGCAGGCTGCGCCCGTATCCTCGGTGATCGGCTTGGTATTCGTGCATTCCGGGAAGCCCGGGCAGGCGAGGAACTTGCCAAAGCGGCCGGACTTGATGACCATATTGCGGCCGCACTTGTCGCAGATGACGTCGGTCACCTCGTCCTGGATCTTGATGCGCTTGCCCTCCAGATCGATCTCGGCCTGCTTGAGCGCCGCCTCGAAGCCGTCATAGAAGTTGTGCAGCAGCTGGATATAGTTCAGCCTGCCGGCCTCGACCTCGTCGAGCTCGTGCTCCATGTTCGCGGTAAACTCGTAGTCCGCGACCGACTTGAACTCGTCCACGAGCAGACCGGTAACGCCCTCGCCGAGCGGCGTCGGACGCAGCGCGCGGCTCTCCTTGGTGACGTAGTCGCGGTCGATGATGGTCGAGATGGTCGGCGCATAGGTGGACGGACGGCCGATGCCGCGCTCCTCCATCGCACGGATGAGCGACGCCTCGGTATAGCGCGCGGGCGGCTGCGTAAAGTGCTGCGACGGCTCGAGCTTCTCGGCGGTCAGCCGGTCGCCCTTGTCGAAGCGCGGCAGCGGCTTTCCGGCTGCGTCCTGCTTCTTTTCGTCGTCCGTGCCCTCTTCGTAGACCGCCGTAAAGCCCGGGAATGCGACCGTATGGCCGGAGGCGCGGAACACCTGTCCCTCGCAGACGATGTCCGCGGAGACCGTGTCGAGGATGGCGTCCGCCATCTGGCAGGCGACAAAGCGCGACCAGATCAGACGGTACAGCTTGAACTGGTCGGGCGAAAGATACTTGCGGATCTCCTCGGGCAGCAGCTGCACGTTGGACGGGCGGATGGCTTCGTGCGCGTCCTGCGCGCCCGACTTGGTCTTGTAAACGCGCGGCTTGCCGGGATAGTAGTCCTCGCCGTAGCGGCCCTTGATGAAGCCTGCCGCAGCAGCGGTCGCCTCGTCAGCCAGACGGAGCGAGTCGGTACGCATATAGGTAATAAGCCCGTGTTCATAAAGCTTTTGTGCTACCGACATGGTCTGGGATACCGAAAAACCCAGTTTTCTGGAAGCTTCCTGTTGTAATGTGGAAGTGGTGAACGGGGGAGCAGGCTTGCGGGTCGTCGGCTTGGTCTCTACACTATCCACATGGAAAATAGCTGTTTTACAGGCTTCCAGATAAGTAAGTGTCGTTTCTTTATCGGTAAAACGGGTCTGTACTTCGGCTTTTAATTGAGCATGTTGCTGGGTTTCGAAAGTTCCGCAAACCCGGTAATATTGTTGTTCTTTGAAAGCATTGATTTCGCGTTCGCGTTCAACGATCAGTTTTACGGCAACGGATTGCACCCGGCCGGCAGAAAGTGAAGGCTTTACCTTTTTCCATAACACCGGCGACATTTCGAATCCGACCAAACGGTCCAATACCCGCCGGGCCTGTTGGGCATCCACCAGATTTTTGTCAATGTTTCTTGGGTTTTGAATCGCATGGAGAATCGCATCTTTGGTAATCTCATGAAATACTATTCGCTTGGTGTTCTCCGGTTTTAATTTCAACACCTCGAATAAATGCCATGCAATGGCTTCTCCTTCACGGTCCTCATCGGAAGCCAGCCATACGGTCTTCGCTTCCTTGGCCAGTGTTTTCAGCTCTTTGACGATTGTTTTCTTGTCGGAAGATATTTCATATTTAGGCTGAAAATTATGTTCGATGTCTACTCCTAAATCTTTTTTTTCCAAATCGCGGATGTGTCCGAAACTCGACTTCACGGTATAACCATTCCCTAAAAATTTCTCAATGGTCTTGGCTTTTGCCGGAGACTCCACTATCACTAAATTCTCAATCATATACTTTCAAAATAGCAGGTACATTACATACCGAAATTAACCTTTGGAAATCGGCTACAAACCTACGAAAAAAAATTAAAATCACAGCATCTTTCATTTTATCGTAATAGAATATATTTAGGCGTGTTATTAACGGCTGCCGGAACAGCCGATAGGGACGAAGTCCAAAAAATATTTTGATATTTAGTTAGTTAAATTATTTTATTAACCATATTTTTGTCACAAAAAAAATTAAATGAGTATAAAATTGTTTTTGATTTGTGTGTGGAGCGTGGGAGTTTTCTCTGTTCGGGCAGCCGTTCCGGTGGAGGGTATTATTTATTTCAAGGAGGGAAAAAGTGTCGGAATACATCTTGAGCCCGGTCCAGATGGTGGGCTTGTTATGTTAGACGATACAACAGTTCTCGATCGGGCTTTAAAGATTCTAGATGAATTGAATATGAGTATGCAAAAAGAACAGGCTACCGAATCTGTGCAAGTTTAAAATATAGCAAACAGAAATCCCAATTGCGTTAAACAATTGGGATTTCTTATTTGTTCACCTTCAAAATGTATCAATTATGGAAGACAAATTAGTAACTCTAGCAATTCTGACATATACCAAAGCTCAGATTCTAAAAAATGTACTTGAAAATGAAGGTATTGAGACATACATTCATAATGTGAACCAAATACAGCCTGTTGTATCCTCTGGAGTACGCTTACGAATTAAGGAAAGCGATCTACCGCATGCACTGAAAATCACAGAAAGCTCTGCTTGGCTATCGGAAAGTATAGTAGGAGAGAAGGAAACAAAAAAAGGAGAAAAATCAAATAAGATTTTAATTCCGGTCGATTTCTCTAGTTATTCGATGAAAGCATGTGAATTTGCCTTCAACCTAGCTAAAACAGAGAACGCAGAGATTATTTTGTTGCATGTATATTTTACACCTATATATGCATCGTCATTGCCATACGGAGATGTATTCAACTATCAAATTGGAGATGAAGAATCTGTAAAAACAATTATTCACAAAGTTCATTCTGATCTCAAAGCTTTATCTGATAAAATAAAAGATAAAGTTGAATCGGGGGAATTTCCAGATGTCAAATATAGCTGTATTTTACGTGAAGGCATTCCAGAAGAAGAAATATTGAGATACGCTAAAGAGCAACGTCCTAAACTCATCATTATGGGGACACGAGGAAAAAATCAAAAAGATATAGATCTGATTGGCAGTGTAACTGCTGAGGTTATTGACCGAAATCGTACAGCCGTATTAGCTATTCCGGAGAATACACCATTCAAACAATTCAGTGAGGTAAAACAGATCGCTTTTATAACTAATTTCGATCAAAGAGATTTAATAGCTTTTGATGCATTTTTCAATAGTTGGAAGTCATTTCATTTTTCAGTATCTTTGATACATCTTGCTGAATCAAAAGATACGTGGAATGAAATAAAACTTGTTGGCATAAAAGAATATTTTCACAAGCAATACCCAGGGCTTGAAATCCATTATGATGTCGTAATGAGTGATAATCTACTAAAAGGACTTGAACAATATATCAAAGATAATCAAATAGATATAATCGCATTGACTTCATACAAAAGAAATATATTCGCTCGATTATTCAATCCAAGTATTGCTCGTAAGATGATTTTTCATTCAGATACGCCGTTACTTGTTATGAACGGATGATCAAAAGAAATAGAATTTTAGTGTTTTAAACAGTGGAATAATAAACAGTATGTGCAAATAATTAAGCATAAAAAAGATTAAATAATTTCTTTATTTTCTTGAATCTTTCTACGATATATTAGATTATATTTTATATCCTCAATATTCATAGGCGGTAAGGAATCGTATAATAACGACATTTTTTGCTGCCTTTTTTCTGCAAGTTCAAGACGTTGTTTTAAGTAGTTTTCATCATAAGTCTCAAGGTATAAGTAACGGCATAATTCATTAGCACGAAGACAGTTATCTATATATTCATTTTGTAAACGAGTAGTATCCATAGTACGATAGTATTCGACATACTTAGGCATAGATTTAATACATATTTGAGTAGGCAAAAACCAATACTTTTTTAAAATTATTTTTTCATTATCTTCGATATGAAATTTATATGTAGGGTCAAGTACCTCAACAATAGATTTACGTTTAGAAATAAGGTTACACAATTCAGTATGTGCATCACGAATCTGTTTAGGTAATACAACGGAAAGAGTAGGGAAATAGATACGACGAAAGTAAACAGGCATAGTTACAGTTTGAGTATAACCCGTAAACGGGTCAGTAGCGGTTATTTTTGTATCATCAGGATGAGAACGATAATGTGCCAAGAATCTACGAGCATATTCAGCGCCAAGTCCACCATTTTTGCGAGAAGTAAGAAAAAACAGAGGATTCTTACCAGCAGGCGGAATAAATTGCTTTTTCATATACTTCATAACATAAGAGATAGCGCCTTGTTTACAAGGAAGACAGTAAGCAAAGCCAAGAGATTCCATAACGGGAGAACCGTCAGTATTATATTCACCTGTGAAGCAAGTCCAACAAGATTCTATAAAATGCAGAACGGAAGTAATAGTACGAAAATGTTCGGAATCATTAGGGAAGTTCCAAAGTATCATATGATAATGTGGACGTTTAGAAGTTTTTCCATATTCACCAACAGCGACATAACGAAGATTATGAGAAATGTTTAAACGGTCTAGTTTTATACGTAGACGTTTAAGGAATAATTGTATTTCTTCTTTAAAGATACCACATTTAGGCAAGTGTTTAGGATTGTATGTAAGCGTAAGAAAATAAGGTATAGAGCTAGAAGTAGCATTTTCACAGATAGCACGAAAAGCCCATTCACGGGATTTTTTATCACGGCAAAGCTCACATTTACCACAGGGGACAAGTATAAACATAGGAAATGTTTCACCTGTATGTTTGTTAACTATGTAATAATCATCTATATTATCAGAAGTTACACCAAAACGATAAGGACTAAATTCCCATTTAGGAAAAGAGTATTTATAATACTCTGCAATCGAGTTAGAAATAGTAGTTTCACCGTTAGGAGTAACGTAAGTTTTATATGTAGTAAGAAGATACTTAAGTTGAGCATTCCGAATAATAACGGGATTCTCACAATATATTTGTTTCATAAATTCACGGAAGGAATACTTAGAGCAATTCGCAACTGAAAGCTAGATTTAAAACGCTCATTTACAAAGGCGTGTCAGTTGCTCTATATATATTAAAAAGCGGGGTAACAGCCCCGCTTAATTTACTTAAGATATCCATTTGCACGGATAAGAATAGTACGAATAAAATCAAATTCATTTCTAACACTTTGCATATACTCAGCATTCCACTGATTTTTTAAATCTAATTCAAAATTTTGACTACTCAAAAGGGAGCGGGTAACAGCAGCAGTAGAAAGAGAATCCAAAGCAACAGTAGCACTAGCACGGGAAGCGGAGGCACTAGCGTTTTTAGTGTTTGTATCAGCTTGAACATTTGCAATTTCATGTGGCAATAAATCTACAATTTTCTTGGCTTGAATATAATTAAGATTACACTCACTAGCCAACTTTTTTATAGTTGCTTCACTTAATTTAGCATCCATTATGTAACGCAAACGCGCTATCGCTTGGTCAGTTTTAAGATTAGATATCTTTTGACGTATTTCATCAACAGCAGCACGAGATTGTTCAATAAACTGATCTATCTGCTGACATTCTTTACGAACTTTCGCTATTTGTTCATCAGTCAATTGCATACCTTTTTCAGATACTTTCAAAGACATATTATTCAACTGAACCGTACCAGAGTTAAGAGCATCACGAAAAGCAGCGTCAGACTTTAATATATCATTTTGGTAATCTTGTCCAATAGCTTCTTTATCAGTTTTATTCGCTTGACTTTCGGCTAATTTTGCTTGAGCATTCGTCAAACGGGTAGTAGCAGCCTGTGAAACAATATCGCCAATAGTACGTTTATTAGCAAGGTTAGAAACATCAGTAGGTTGAGAACCTTCTCCAGCAGTCATTTCAGGAGAAGCAGCAGACAAATTTTGTTGTCCGTACGCAAGGTCAGGATTCAAACCTGCATCTTTAAAACGTGCCATTTGTGCAGCAGGACTATTGTAAGCGTTTTCACGATTCCACTGGTCAATATTCCACTGATTTTGCAGTTTGGCAAGGTTCAAATTCCAATCACGATTCTTTTGGTTTTCCTCTTTTTGGGCAGAAACCTGTTTATCTATATTTTTATTGCCGGCAACAGCACCGGCAATAGAACTAAAAATAGAAAGTGGCATAATTATCCAAATTTACGTTTATCAATTTTATGTGCCTTAAGCACTTTATTTTTGGAAACCTGTTCAAGTTCCCAAAGTTCACACATATCAGCGGAACGCTTAAATACGGGTTCAATGTCCCAAGATTTAGCAGAGGAAATAGAATCACCTTCAAGGAACTGTTTCTCATTCGGAAGATTAACGGCAATGCCTCTATCTGTCAAATCCTTGATATTTTGGGGAGTAAGGGCAAGATTAGGTTTAGTAATCTCATAGTCAACACCTGTTTGAAGTTTACAGGTAACAGGCTTAATTTGAGCCTTCAAAATTCTTTTTGCCATAACAATAAAATTTAAAATAAATATTTTTAGGGGTATAGCACCGCACGCCTAGCGTGCTGATGTTCCGTCGACGGATATCAAGGTACTAGACGTTAAGAGGTGCTACGCGCACCTAATTGTACCTCTCGACGTTCAAACGCCACGCAGGCTTTTACCATTCGGATAATAACGCACACGCGTATAATACGCGCGTACGCTATAAAACAAACTAATCCAAACGAGGAATAGCAACACGGGCAATAGGCAGTTTACAAGTAATGTCCAACCAAATTTGACCGTAAATCTTATCCGTAGTTTCAGTAACTGCAAACACATCAGTAACCTGTTCAGGGTCAACAGTCAAGAAGCTTTGAGCAAGTTGCGGTTTTTGGTCAAACACACGATGCATAAGGAAATTGCTCAAACTTGTACGGAACAAACCATGCGCAACATCATATTTTTGCGCAAACTCATACCACGGTCGATTGTAACCAAAGGTTTCAGTAAGAGAGTCAGGATTATCATTATATGCCTGAATAGGACATACCTCATTATATTTAATAGGCTGAAAGCCAATCAAGTTAAATTCAGGCTGATAATGTTCCATAAGACCGCGATAAGTAAAGTGTTTCGGCAACAATTGAGTATAAACGGGTAGGGGAGTGACAATAAGAAGACCCATTATTATAGATTCTTCATCACAGAAGCACTCTATATTTGCATTCGCTTCACCACGGACACCAGCAAGACCAGCTTGTGAACCAAGTGCCTTATCATAATCACTTGTTTGACCTTGTACATTTTGGTCTACTGTTTGAGTAATACTATTAACGTCAATATCACGAGAGACACCGCCAAAAAATTCGGGCATAAGCAAATCAGCATAACGTACCTTTACATCAAATCGACCTTCTACAATATCCTTGTAGGAATAGCCTTTACGCATATTCAGTTCAAGAAATTTTTGATAACAATTAACCATACGGAGGTCGGGAATAGAAATACCTGATGTTGCAAGGTCATACAATGAACGGGCTTGACGTACTTGCGTACCGTTATCAAGTTCTACGTACTCAACACCTTCAAGACCTTCATCAGATTGTGTAAAAGAAAGTCCATACTTTTTACCGTCTTCATCAACAAGAGAAGTTTTTATAAGTTCAGTACGTGTACCGTCTTCATTCTGAACGGTTTGTGTATAAGTAGTAATACCAACTAGAGGAGCATTACCTTGTTGCGGAGACTGAACAGCAGTTGTTAAGAAATCCTTTTCCCAGTTGGCATATTTTAATTCATACAAAGTAGTATCAGCTCCACCTTCATCCGTAGGAATCCATTTATTATACTGAACTTGTCCGTTCAGATAATAGGGATTATTACGGTTGTCACGGATAAATGAGTTATAAATACCTTCATAGGCACGGAAAGCATAAGCAAGAATTTTTTGTTGTTTAGTACCCATACCAGAAACCGAACTATACCACGGGGATGTATCCAAAGTAAGTTCATGAATCACATCAGGATTACGAACAAGAGAAGCGGAGGAGCATTCCAAATCCGAACTGATAGAAACAGTAAACTGAACGCTAGAAGTACCACCAACAGTAGGAGAAACAGTAAAATACTTATCTCTGAATGAAGAAAAAGTACAAGACCATTTATTAACAGAGCCTTCATACTGTAACCAAGATTCAATACCCAAGAACGGTTTATAAGACAAACAGAATGTAACATCTTTACCACGAAGAGCAGCAAGGGCTTCAGAAGTAAGAGAAGCATTAACAGCCAAATGTCCTTCACCGTCAGGACGAATAGCAAACGGACAATCAAAAGATTTACCGTCAGGACCGATAGCAATAACAAAAATAAACTGATTCAAATCACTACAATCAGTAGGTTCACCGTTAAGAACAAACTGAACATAATCAGATTGAACAAAAGAATCATCAATAGTACAATCAGCTTGAAAATATTTTCCAACAGGAATACCAGTATCAAATGTAGCACCAGTAGAAGCTGGATACACATAAGTATTATTATTGGTAAAACCAAGCATAGAACGCAACTGCATATAACTGGAAGCATCAACAATACCAGGAGTACCAGCAAGCACACCACGATTATTAGAAACATCAGCAATATAATAACCCATTTTGGAATACCAATGAGAAGAACTCAATTCCAAAGGAGTTGAAGTACCGCCATAAGAACCGACAAGAGTAGTAGGTAAACCAAGATAATCACCAAGAGAACCAGTTGAACACATCTTTTTAAGACGTTCACTAGTATTTATATCCAAGTAAGGTTCTTCCAAACCTTCACGGAAGTTACCAACAAAGTCCTTATAATCTTTCCAAAGAGCACGAAGAGGATAGCGAAACCACATAATACGAGCCTTCATACGTGTCTGAATAGGAAATACCATAGGCATGAACTGCAAGCCGAAACGAGGATTCACACGAAACGATGTTTTTGCAGGTACCATATCACAGAAGATAGGAGTAATACGACCAATCTGAGTAGTCAAGTTATTAGCGTGGGACCAATCAAAATTGTTAACCTTAATATCATTATTAGGGTCAAGAGTTGCATCAAAAATGTTTTGTGCCATAATTACTTTTTTAATACAGGGTTAATACTAAGAGAATCAACAGAAGTTGTTTGCTCCGTACCTTGGTTCGAGTTGTTATTTTGTTTCTGAACCGAGAGACTAAGCGTACAAGCCGAGGTAAGAATGATAGCCGCAATTGTAGTAATACAGGTGCAGACCGCAGTAATGATTTTGTGGATTTGGTCATTTGTTAGTTTCATTTTATTAATTGATATTTAGGATTAGTAATTTGTTGATAATTAGCAAGAAAAAGTTTGTCGGGATTATAACGACAAAGACAATCACGTAACTTTTCAGCAGCACGGACAGTAGGAAATTCACCAAGAAGAAATGTAGTAATTTGTTCTTGAGAAGCACGATAGAGTACATTAATAGTTACTCGCAACAAATATTCGGGTTCTTGTTTTGCCATTAGTCAGAAATTAAAGAAGTTGTACAAATATAATTGGGAAGAAGATTAAAGGAACGGACTATACTACGAGCCTGGACAACAGTAATACCAAAGAGGGAAAATTGATTAACAGGAATCAACTTAGTAACACGATTACCATTAGAAAGAACCACACGAACATAAGAAACCGTAAAATCAAAATCACGAAGTTTCTCAAACTCTGTTTTCATGTTATAATATTCACACTTTTTCATATTAAACATTACTATATAGATTCATCAATCTTAGCAACAAAAACATACTCGTATTTTGTACGCAAATATTTAGCACGAGCACGAATAACAGAACGAGGAACATTCATACGAGTTTCATAGAACGTAAGAGAATCGAGGTTACAACAACGAATAATGTAAGAGTTTAATTTTTCAACTTTTGTAGGCATAACTTTATAGCGTTTTAATTATCACGCTACAAATGTGGGAATAATCAACATTATGTTTAATAGAAAAAGGGAACAATAAATAAACTTTGCTCCCTTTTGCTGTTTTTTAATGAACTCATATTTTTAAAAAGCATAAAAAAAGAAGGCAACTTTTGTGTAACCTTCTTTTTCTTCATCAAAGAAATATATTATTTCATCATCTTATCAATTTCTTCGAATTCCGGACCCATATTCAAATTATAGTATACACGGTAAAGACCTTGCAACCATAAATCTTTCTGGTCAGGTTTTAAAGCTCTAGCTTTTTCATAGAAGGGCTTTGCTTCTTCATAGAATTTCTTCACTGCCGCTTGAGCTTCAGCATACTTAGGATCATTGATATCTGTTGTTGCTTTATCTGCATAATCTTGTGCTTTCATCAGATACACTAAACCTACATTAGAATAAGCTTCTGCATATTCCGGATCAGCAGCAATAGCTTTTTTGTAGTATTCGATTGCATTATCATACTCTTTCATATTATGATAAAGATATGCCTTCACATATAAATATAACTTATTATTAGGATCATTAGTTAACATCTTATCAGCAAATTCCATTGCTTTAGAAGCTTGATTAGAAGTATTATAATAATCAACTAGATTTGCAAAGAAATAATCATTTCCTGGAAACTTAAGAATACCTTCTTCCAAAGATTTAATCCATGCAGCAGTATCACCTTTAGCTTTATAAGCATCTGCCATTAACTGCATAGCAAACTTACCTCCATCTTTATCAGACAATGCTGAAGGAGCGTACTTGATAATAGCATCTTTATCGCCTACTCTATCAGCCGCTAATGTTGCATAATATGCAATTTGAGGAAGAAGTGTATCATTTTTAGCTAACTCTTTATCAGCCAACATCGGATAAGAAGCTGATTCTACATAAGTAGCGAAAAATTTTAATGCTTCCTTATTCTTATCCAAATTGAAATATTGGATACCACCATTAATCAAATTAGGGCGTTCAGCCAACATACTAGAAGCATTTGCTTTACGATATTTGTTTTTAATCTTACCTTTTTCATTAGGTACCTGAGCCAAATCGTCGCATTTATTATAGTACTCATACATCTTCAAAATACTGTTGTATACTTTTAATGTATCGTACGGTTTTTTCAGAAAAGCATTTTTCATTTGCTCTTCGTTGATACGCTTCTGAATAAATCCAGCAACGTCCCATGTGTCAGCAAGATCCTTAGTTTCAGGATTCTTCATAGCCTCTTCAATCAGCTGTTCAGCTTGCTTAAAATTAGGTTTCACATCATTGGCAATGCTTTTTGCTTCTTTTACATTCTTCATCTGAGCAAATGAGAAGCTAACAGCCATCAATAAAACCATCGAAAATAATACTCTTTTCATGATTGTTGTTTGATTAATTATTAATATTATGTCTATTCTTCAATATCGTTATTACTTTCATTTACGTCCGTGACGTCTTCAGCATTCGGTGTATCTGCATTAGGATCACTTATAATTGTTCCTTCTTTTTCCTCAGCAGGAATTTCATCTTCAAGACTTTCTGTCATTACTTTACATACCGAGCCTATTTGGTCGTTACGTTTCTCAAGATTAATCAGACGGACACCTTGAGTTGCACGTCCCATAATACGGACATCTGCTACTTTCAGACGGATTGTGATACCAGATTTATTGATAATCATCAAGTCATTTTCATCAGTTACAGATTTGATTGTTACCAGTTTACCAGTCTTTTCGGTAATATTCATAGTTTTTACACCTTTACCTCCACGATTGGTTTTACGATAATCTTCTATTTCAGAACGTTTACCATATCCCTGTTCAGAAACAACCATTACAGATTCTGTTTCCAAATCTTTGATACAAATCATTCCAACTACTTCATCCTGTCCATCATTATCCAATGTTATGCCACGTACACCTGTTGCAGTACGTCCCATTACACGCACAGCAGCTTCATGAAAGCGAATAGCACGTCCGTTACGATTAGCAATAATGATCTCATTGTTACCGTTTGTCATACGAACTTCGATTACGCTGTCATCTTCACGAATAGTAATAGCATTTACACCATTCTGACGAGGACGAGAATATTGCTCAAGTAACGTCTTTTTGATTACACCTTTCTTGGTACAGAACAATACATAATGATTATTGATAAATTCTGAATCATCTAAGTTCTTCACACGCAAGTATGCAGTTACATTATCATCTGAATCGATATTTAGCAAATTCTGAATAGCGCGTCCTTTGGAATTCTTTGTACCTTCAGGTATCTCGTATACTTTCAGCCAGTAGCACTTACCTTTTTGTGTAAAGAACATCATAGTGTTATGCATTGTAGCCGGATAAATGTGCTCAACAAAGTCTTCATCACGAGTTTCTGTCCCCTTTGAACCTACTCCACCACGATTTTGTGCACGGAATTCGGTTAATGGGGTACGTTTGATATAACCCATATGAGAAATTGTAATAATCATCTGATCATCAGCATAGAAGTCTTCCGGGTTAAATTCTTCTGAAGAATAAACTATCTCAGAACGACGTTCATCACCATACTTGGCTTTAACCTCTAACAATTCATCTTTCATTACCTTGCGGCATACTTCATCATCAGCCAAAATACTTTCCAAATAAGCGATTTGCTTCATTATTTCTTCGTACTCTGCATGAAGTTGATCTTGCATAAGACCTGTCAACTGACGCAAACGCATTTCTACAATTGCACGGGACTGAATTTCTGTCAGGTTGAATCGTTCTATTAAGCCAGCAATGGCATCATTAGGAGTTTTAGCAGCACGAATAATACGGATTACTTCATCAATATTATCAGAAGCAATAATTAAGCCTTCAAGAATATGTGCACGTTCTCTCGCCTTGCGAAGATCGAATTCAGTACGACGAATAACAACCTCATGACGATGCTCTATGAAATATTTAATTAGGTCTCTTAAATTTAATGTTTTAGGACGCCCATGAACCAATGCAACATTGTTTACACCAAAAGATGTCTGTAAAGCAGTCATTTTATAGAGCTTATTCAGCACTACGCTAGCATTTGCATCACGTTTCACATCGATAACAATACGCATACCTTCACGGTCAGACTCATCGTTGGCATTCGAAATTCCTTCTATTCTTTTATCATTAACAAGATCAGCTATATACTTAATCAATTCTGCCTTGTTTACATTATAAGGAATCTCAGTGATTACGATTTTGTCATGTGTCTGTCCTGTTTCAATTTCAGCTTTAGCACGCATGATCACACGTCCACGACCTGTCAGATATGCTTCACGTACCCCACTTACACCATATATATACCCACCTGTAGGGAAATCCGGCGCTTTAACAAAGTTCATCAACTCTTCTACAGTAATCTCCGGATTATCGATATATGCGTCACATGCCTCAATTACTTCCACAAGGTTGTGCGGGGGCATATTAGTAGCCATTCCTACTGCAATACCAGATGCTCCATTCACAAGAAGATTTGGGATACGCGTCGGCATTACTTTGGGTTCTACCAACGTATTATCAAAGTTAGGCTCAAAATCAACGGTTTCCTTGTACAGGTCATCCATCATTGCTTCACCCAACTTATTAAGACGTGCTTCTGTATAACGCATAGCAGCAGGGCTATCACCATCCACAGAACCAAAGTTACCTTGTCCATCTACCAAGGGATAACGCATTGCCCATTCCTGAGCCATACGCACCATTGCAAAATAAACAGAAGAATCTCCATGAGGGTGATACTTACCCAGTACCTCACCCACGATTCTGGCTGATTTTTTATAAGGTTTATCTGAAGTATTACCCAGTTCCATCATTCCGTATAGAATTCTACGGTGAACGGGCTTAAATCCATCTCTAACATCCGGAAGGGCACGTGAA
>ERZ773190.1927-NODE-1927-length-17895-cov-3.658744_pt1 | contig 17895 bp, 10 predicted proteins | sample MGYA00511111_ERZ773190 | MGnify/ENA primary metagenome ERZ773190 (study PRJEB29015, sample SAMEA2737777) | human gut metagenome | biome: human gut; feature: human-associated habitat; material: faeces | place: China | collected 2012 ... | reverse complement strand
GAGCCGATGTGGATGAATGCGTCGCGGCCTTTCCAATCGGCGGGAACCCGGACGGTGCGGCGGTAGAGACCCGTGTAATTCTGCTCATGGGGAACCAGCGGAGGTTTCACCTCGAAGAATTTGTACCACGGATAGGGCTTGTTGGTGTAGACAGGGTCGCCGTAGCCGTTCAACTCCCAGATTCCCGGCACGGGCATCACGCCCCACGACGAGTCGTCGTAGCCGGTGCGGAAAAATCCTTCTGGCTCCGCACCCGGACGTTCCGCGCGCAGAAAGGCCCATTCGCCGTTGAGCGTGCGGTAGAAAGGCGAACGGGTGTAGTCGTTCTCGGGAACGGCCTCCGAGGCCGTCGGGAAGACGATGAAGCTCGTGCGCATCGGAGCGCGGTTCTCGGCGAAACACTCCGGATCGAGCCACCGTTCCGTGGGAGATGCTGTGGCCGACAAGGCGACAGCGAAGAGGGCAAACAACAGCAGCAGTTTTTTCATAATGAGGTTCCCGAATTAAATAAGTAGAGTCAGAGAGTATCCACGAGCGGTATTCTCATGAAGATGAAGATACAGTCGTCCCCGATTTATTTATTAACGAATAAAGTGCGGCCAATGTTTCACCGGAAAGGAATTTTTCCTTTCCGGTGAACTTATTTACTGAATTTTAATACAGCGAACCGCCATGGCGCAACAGGTATTATCGGCATTGGTGTTCCAACGGTAATCATAAAAGTCGAGGGCTTTCTTTTCCGTTGTCGGCGAAATAGTTGAAGACCAGAAGAACGTTACGCGCCCCGGGTAGCGCATCTTGGCGCTCCATACGCGCAGGGCCGAGCCCGGGAACATGAACGTTTGGTCGCCGACGGTGTATTTGCGTCCGTACGACTGGTCGCTGACGTTTTCCTGCGCGGTCTTGTTCGTGTCGATGTCCTTGATAAACCCGTTGATTTCGTCGAACGTCGGTACGCGGTAACCGGCCGGACACGGGTCGTTGTTGGTCTTTGTGCCGCTCGCGCCGCCCCAGTAGTCTTCGACCTCGCTGTTGGAGCCTTTCCAGCCGCCGGAGTTGTAGACCCCGTAGAAAACGGTCGGATTGGCGATGCTCATGCTCATGTCCATCTCCTTGTTCACGAACTTGAACCCTTCGCAGAGAGCGTCGTTGTAGAGGAAGAGCGCCGTGAAGCCGTTGTCTCCCGTGGTCTGGAATCCGACGCCTTCGTATTCGTCGGTGTAGTTCTTCTGGATGCGGTTGGCGCCGATGAACGGGTCTTTGCGGCCCCACTGGAAGTAGACGCCCAGCGAGCCGACCAGAGCCCCGTCGAACTCCGTGGCGCCGACGTTGCGGTCGAGGAACGTACGGCCGTTGACAGTCTGCTCGGCGGGGGCCTGGGCCATCCAGATGTGCCAGCTCCAAACGATCTCGCCAGCATCGTTTGTGAGTGCGATTCCGGCATTTCCGGCGTTCCCGCTGGTCTGGAAGACGATGCGGCCCGCCGAGAAGTGCACGCCCGATACAAGTCCGGAACCTGACGACCATACCCAGTCGGCGGCAGACCCTTGGACGGCGGTTCCGTCGGGACGTTTGGGTTCGATGCTGTACCAGCCGCCTTCGGTGACGATGTAGCAGTTTGCGACGCCCGCCGCCGAAAGATCCTTCGGGCGGATCACCTCGCTCACTTCGCCGTCGTAGAAGTCGGTGGACATGCGCACAACGGCCTGGAAGAAGCAGGGTTGGCCTGTGTCGGGAATGTCGAGACTGAAAGTTTTGTTCGCTTCGTCGACTTGCGTAGCCCGTACGAACTGTACGGAGGCGACGCCATCCGCGGTCGCGGCGTAGCGGAACCCTGGCTCGACGCTCAGGTCGCGGTCGAGTTTGTAGCTGCCTTTGAGCGTGAGGACTCCTCCGGCGGCTTCGGACAGTTCGGTGGTCACTTCCGGAACGGAAGCCACTTTCACCTCGAACCAGCCGGTGACTCCGTTGTAGGTTTTGCCGTCGATGACCATGTAGGCCCGGAAATAGTGGTCGCCGTTGTCCACGTCGGAGAGCGTGAGCGAAAAACGCCCTTCTTCGTCGACCGGACAGACGCGCCGTTCGGATTTCATCATTTCGGCTGCCGTGCGGCCGTAGAGGAATCCCGCTTCGGAGACGGTACGGCCCATGGCGTTGCAGTTGCCGTTGAGCGTCGCCTTTCCCGCCGCGGCGTCGACGGAGGCTTTGCCCGTATTGACGATCGGTGATGCCTGCTGCTCTTCGTCGCCGGGATTGGGATTGAAATATTCGTAGCCTTCGGAACAGCCTGTGCCGCACCATGCTGCGAAAATCGTCAGTACGATATGATACCAGATGTGTCGTTTCATAAAGGTTCGGATTTTGGATGGTTATTTTTCGCCTGCCCGCTGTTTTTTGTAGAGCGCGTATCGGGTAAAGAGGCTGTCCGTCGTCTGCCGCATGTATTCGACGCTTCCGCGCGGATCGTTGCGCGGCGTGACTTCGTACATGAAAGGCCCGTCATAGCCCGACCGGATAAGAACATCAATCACCTTTGGCCATTCAACAATGCCGCGTCCAGGCATCCAATGACGTTCATCTACGCCATCATAATCCGAAACGTGGATACTCACGATATAAGGAGCGAAACGGGCTGCAAAAGCATGACTCTCTTCCCCGAGCAAGTGGTTGGTATCATAGCATATTTTAAAATCCGGGACATTGGCCACTAGCCAATCAAAATCGGCACTACTATTACCCAGACATCCACGCGGAAGATCTTCAACAGCCACCACTGCGCCGTAACGTTCTTTCACAAGCGGGATAAAGCGCAACAACATCTGCCGAAGATTCTCAAGACGCCGAGGACGCTCCTCGTCAGAAATCTGCGCTTCACTGCTGGGATGCATCACTACCACACGAAATTTGCCGATACGCGTCGCACGGTCAAGGATTTCAATCCAGTTCTTGAGTGTCGCCTCGCGCCATTCGGTCCGATCATCCGACAGATCATTCGGTGCCTTGCGCGTAAAAGGCAAATGAACTGACCAGAGTTTCAGTCCGGAACCTTTCATTGCAGTATTGAAGCGTTCGATCCAGGCATCATACTGCTCCTCAGTACCACCGGTGAGATTACCCGTCCAAGCTTCGATCCAGCGGATACCGTATTTATCGTGTGCTTCTTTGTAGGCTTCAGGAGTCATCGAACGAATGGCTCCGTAAACGGCACCAACCTCATTGAAGCGGTCCTGCCCTAAAGCCAGCACTGGAAGGAGCAATAACAAAGGGAGAAATATGAATATTCTTTTCATAAAAAATATTTTACCAATTATATGAAATCATATTTATCGAGATAATTCATTGAGCTTTCGTTTAGCCTCGGAAAGTCTGTCTTGCCAGTTCGCTTCCGGCGTTACGATGGCAAATCCGGAGAGCAGCGCTTCGAGTTGCCCAAACCGTGATGCAGCTTCCGGCGTTCCGGCGGCTGTGAACTCTTTTTTCAGAATCGAGATCTTTTCGGCATCCTGGATTCCTTCGACCAATCGTTCGAACCGGACGGAAGAACGCGCCCCGGGATAAACGATATACGTATCGCCGGCGGGGAAGGTCCTGAAACGCGAATCGGTCAGCGGTTCCTCAACCCACGAATTGTAGGCCCAGCGCAAAAAACCGTCGTAACCGCAGGCAGCCGTATACCATCCGGCATAGACCGCTTCGGCAGGGTCGGAAAAAGTGAACATGTTGGGAAAACGGTCCGAACAGCAGACGTAGTAGGTCGTTACGAAGCCTTGGGCGCGTCGCCCAGCGATATGCTGTGGCGGAACCCTGTCGCAAACTTTGACGCACACGCTATTTACAAAGGGATAACTCAGGTAGCTGTTCTTATTGTCGGCCATGGCAATTCCTAGTTCGGGAGCTGTTTTCCGCAGGAGATCGAGCGCATCGGTCATCTCCTCCGGCGAACGTTCGTCCATAGCGATATTTGTCCGTCCGAGCCACCCCTTTTCGCGGAGGTGCCCGGTGAAGTCAGTGAGGAACGGTACCCACAGCTCTTCGAAGGCCGGAGTACCCGGATCGGCCGTCACGTCGGCGAAACAGCCTGTAACATCATCCCGATAGTGGAGCTCGTTGTTCCACGGCAACATCGAGTAGCAGTTGATGGTGTGATCGATGCCTAAATCCATCATCAGTTCGACCCATCGGTCGAAGACCGTATAGTCATAGCTCCACGAACCGTCAGCCTTTTTCGTCCAGATGATCATGTCGGCGTAGGAGTCGAAACACTGGTTGTTCCACGGGTCCTTGTTCAGAGTCGTCGTAACGACCTTTTGTCCTGCATCGGCCAAGAGTTGCATATACGGGACAAGGGCCTCAAAATGGGCATCGCTCCACATGTCGAGCCCCTCAATGCGAGCGACAGCCGCAGGGTGCTGCCAGAGGTCAAGATAATAGTTCCACTCGGCAGGAGGCGGGAGCTCCCTGCCAATGACCGTGAGTTCGATGTCGAACGTTTGGAGCTGTTGGCCTTTTGCAAACAGTTTGACTGTCGAAACGTACTCTCCGGCGGGGGTGTCTGCCGGGACGGAGATCGTTATCCACACCGGACGGACGTTTCGAGCCTTTATGTCGAAAACATCGATATCGTCGAGCATGTCCGGAACCAAGTGCGGCGGGTAGATCGTGGGATCGTGATAGCCGCATTTGTTGCCGAACTCATCGCTCAGGACATAGCGGACGAATCGAGCCTGGGCGACATCTTCGGAAAGCGTGTGTCCGTCCGATCTAAATGGTCCCACCTTGACCTCTACGCCGTCTGCACCGGAGGCGGTCCAGAGCAACAGTTGGGCAGATACCCGTTCGCCTCGCCATCCTTCCAACTGGGCAGATGCCGAGGGAGCTACATCCGGAGCGACCGAGCGTCTGAAAACAACGTCCGTGCTCACGAACGAGGCATGAAGCCCTTGGGGAACGCCCGACCAATCGGAGAGTGTGTCGGCCGTGGGGTCGGGCAATTCATCGAACGATGAAATCTTCCGGACGGTCCCGCTATTGCACGAGACGAGCAGCAGAAAGAGACCGACCGATAATAATAATGAGGAAAGGTACGATTTCATATCTTGAAAGTACTGAGTAATTTACACAAAATTAACGAAATGGAGTATTACCCCTACCGGAGTAACACTCCTTATTCACAGTATCCAAAGAAAGATTATTTTATCTTTACAGCGTCGGTAGCCATCCTTTTGTAGATGGCTACCATTTCACTGAATGATCCTTCACCGCGTTTGAGTTCATACATGAAGACACCTTTATATCCGGCTTTCATCAGCGCTCTGTACAACGCGGGCCAGTCAATCTTACCTTTGCCCGGAAGCCAATGACGCTCGTCGATCATATCGTAATCCGAGACATGAACGGTCGCAATCCGATCACCACACGCCTCGACGAAATGCAGCAGGCCCTCCGAAAGCAGGTGATTCGTATCGAAACAAATTTTTACGTCGGGATACGGGGCGATGATGCGCAGCAACTCGGCGGAATTCCGTCCAAGGCATGTGCGCGGCAAATCTTCGATACAGAGCTCCGCGCCGATGCATGCCGCCGCCTCACGCAGCACCCCGATCGAGGCGATGCTATTCAGGATGCGCTGTTCACGCTCGGCATCGGCGATCGGCTCTGAACTGGGATGCAATACCAGTTTCTTCGGTCCAAGCTCGCCGCAGATCGCGATCATTTCGGTCAGAAATCCGATGTTGGCCATCCGTGCGCTGTCGCTGAGCACCGAAATATCCAGCGTCCGCGAGAATGGCAAGTGACACGACCATACCTTCAACCCAGCCTCATCGGCCTTTCGTTTGGCATGGAGCGCCTTTTCGCGAATCTCGGTCACGGTTCCGCAGCCGCTGATACCGATCTCGACATATCCGATGCCCGCCTGCGCTGCTTGCGCCATCTCTTCGAGACTCATGCTGCTGGTCGAACTGCCGACACCAAGACACTGAGCCGAGAGGTTCGCCGCACACAGCAGCATGGCTGCCGTCAACAGAATCTTTTTCATCACTTCGGCTATTTGGTATAGTTTTTCACGCAACGAACGCTCAAATAAATATCCTTTGCCGCCTCACTGTTGGTCTTAGTCTGCAGGTTCAAGCTCGTGCCGCTGATCACCAGCGACCGTGCAACTGTTTCGCTGGTCTGCCCGATAAACCACATGTAGCCCCACTTGCCCAACGCACTGCTGTTAAAACTGCCGTCGGCCTTCTGATAACCCAACGGCCACCAGCCGAAACCGATGCTTTCAGCCCCTTCGACGAATTGCAGCAATGCCTCACCGGCATCGGTAAGCGTCAGGCTCGACTGAATCCAGATACCGCCGTCGGCCACACGACCATTGCCGCCGCGCAACCACGCCCCGACGTTGCCCATGTTCTTGACCGTGCAGCCAGATTTGTAGAATCCGGCCTTCGTCACTGCGTTCTCCGGTTTCCCATCGTGGCCACCGGAGAAGGTATAGCCACCCAACGCAAAATCGTCAGGAATGGCATACTCGCTCTTGATGGACATCAACATGTCCCACCAGTCGTTGGCGTTGGCCACATGCCACCCCTCGGGGCAGCAGCCGCGTATCTGGACGCCAAATTCGCCGTCCTCCGTACCGTCGAGTTTGAACGGGTTGCCCACATCATCCACACCTTCGTAGCCCGGAACATAAGGACACTGCGCCGGCGTACAACCCGATATGCCGGTCATCGCCTCATACCAGGTGTAGTAGCGCCCCTTGGCTGCATCGAGCCGCAGGAGGTGCGAAGCCTCAAGTCCGGCAACAGTGAAAGCCGTCAGGTCGGGTGCAACACCCAGACGGCCGTCCTCGCCCGCCTCGTGGCAGTCCTCGGTCATCCACCAGCGCTTGCCGTATTTCTTGATCGTATAGCCCGGCAACTCGATAGGAACCGACACGGTAATCGCCGCGAAATATTCGCGCACTTTGCTCGTCCCCAGTTCGTTCTTGGCCACGACCGAAATCGACTGTGCCGGAATCACTACATCGTCGTTAACCACCCGAACGGTGATTACGTTAGTTCCCTGGCCGTCGATGATCGATATTTTTGCCTTTTCCTGCTCGGCGATCGTCCATTCGTAGGTATCGGCCCACTGAACCTTAGGCACCGAAAAGATGAACTCCTCGCCGCCGTTGCAGGTCAGCGTGGCGGGGACCTTGGAGATCGGTCCGGGCTTCTTGGGAACGGTCATCTCCTGAATATCTTCTTCGATATCGCGTTTCACGGCCTCAGTGCAGGCAACCAGCGCCGACACTGCGGCCATACATGCCGCGGCCACTATGTATTTTTGGATATTTTTCATGTTTTTTTGTTTTAAGCGTTACAAAGTATGCACTTCGGGATACCCAAACGGGTTCTCCACATACCAGCGGGCTTTATAAATCTGGTAGCCCGCACGGTTGAACAGACAGTTGCCGCCAAGGTCGCAAACCTCGGCCGACCACCAGTTGCTCCCGCCCGACGTGGGGCGCATGACGATCGTGGAATAACCTTCGGGCCCCGTCGAAAGGCTCTTGATGTCCTTCTGCTGGAAAATCTGTACGTCAGAGAACTTCGCCGTCTTGCAATCAAACTTATAGACGTGCTCGACCGTAGTGACGTACATCGCCTCCTCGCCGTAAACCGGCGCGAGGTCGTGTGCCATGGTATTTCCCGTCCCCATGTCATAAGAATAGACCTGCGAGAGTTCAGGAGCCGTACGGTTGCCATTGTAGGAAAGTTTCAGCAACTGGGCGCCCGTCGCCGTCCACAGACAGTTGCGCGTGCGGTCCCAAACGACGTTGTGGGCCGAATAGACCGGCATAGTGAAGGCGGGTTTCGAAACATAACTGGCGTCCTCATTGTAGACGTAGACGCTCAGCAGGTTGCCCGTGCTCGACGCCACGACGATGTTCTTATCGGGAAGCACCTCGGCCGAGTGGGGATTTCCACCCGGCTTGGCGTAGAAAAGCACCTTCTTGTCCGCAATGCGGATCAAGGCTACGCCGCCGCCCGAGGCCGTAACAAGTACACATGTGCGGTTGTAGACTGGCTTGGCCTCGTCGGGCGTATTGAACCACGCCTGCTCAGAGACCGAAAGTCCGCTGTCGGCAGCCTTCCACTCCCAGGCGATCTTCCCCGTCGGCTGGTCGATCATCAGGATGCGGTTCTTGCTCTGCTCGGTCAGGATCATCACCTTCGTGGCCTTGTCCAGCTCGATCGTCTCCTCCGTCTGATCTCCGGGCCTCCAGGGCACATAAGGCCCCTCCTCCTCATCCTTGCTACAAGCCGAGAGGAAGCATACGGCCACCAGCATCCACAGATACTTTTTCATAATCACAAATTACAGTTTATCGGATTAATAATTGGGGTTCTGTTCGAGTTTCTTGTTCAGCAGGATCTGATCCGCCGGAACAGGCCACCAGTAGTCGCGGTCGGGATCGAACGCACGCACGGCGATGTCCGTGCCCGCATAGTCCTGAATCACGGCGTTCATCACCCGTTCTGCGGTCATCCAACGACGGATGTCGTTATAATAGAGGCCCTCACCGGCAAACTCGATCCGACGTTCATGCCGGATGATCTCACGCATCTCCGCCTGACTTTTCGTTCCAAAAGTGTAAGTAGGCATGCCGACACGCTCGCGCACGCGATTTACCGCGTCGTAAACCTCCTTCGACGGCGTGGCATCGACCTCGTTCTGCGCCTCGGCAAACATCAGCAGCACGTCGGCATAGCGGATGAACATGTAGTTGGTCTCGCCGTTGCCATCGTCCGAATCCCGCTTCTGTTCGTCATAAATCGTGAGCTTTTTGTGTGCAAAGCCTGTGAACTGACACACCTCCGAAGCCGGGCAGTTGGCTTTGCCGAGGAACGTGCTGCCGGGATAGAAGTTCGTCGCAGCGAAACGCGGGTCGAGGTTGTCATACTTGCCCATCGTGGCCGCGCCATCGGTCGTCGTCCGGTAATCCATTACCAAATCAAGCAGCGGCGCGTTGTTGCGATACTGAACGCTATAGACATTGAACGAATTGACAGCCGTGTTCTTGGTCTTCGAAAACTCAACATTGAAGACACACTCGCAGCTGTGCTCGTTTGCCGGCAGGAAGAGCTTCCGATAGTCGCCGAACAGGTCGTAGCCTGTCTGCGCCTCCTTTTCGATCAGGTCGCCGGCCGCCTTGGCCGCAGCCTGCCACTTCGCCGAGTCGTTCGAGGGATTGACCAGCTTGCTGGCCTCGAAGAGCAACAGACGGGCCTTGAGTGCCATTGCCGCGCCGAGCGTGGCGCGCCCCCGATCGGCCGTCTTCGACCACGTCCAGTCGAGTAGCCTGCGGTCGATGATGTCGTTCAGGTCGTCAAGGATCGCCTGCACCACCTCCTCGCGCGAGGCGCGGGGCAGCGAACCGTGAGCATAGACAGGCTCTTCAAGGATCAGCGGCACACCGTTGTAATAAGTCACCAGCATATAATAATAGAGTGCGCGGAGGAATTTGGCTTCACCCTCCATCTGGACACGGCGGTCGTCCGCCACCACGGCGCCGGACAGACGGTTCAGATGGGTGTTGCAACGCCCGATGCCTTCGTAACACTTCTTCCAACGGTTGGCAATGATACCCGAACTGTTGGCCGTATGCGTGCCTTGTGCGATGACGTTATATCCACCTGCATTGTTGTAATTATAAGCATTGGGCGTGCAGGTCTCTTCGAGTAGCGGTGCCGAATCGCCGAACAGTGCACTGCTGGTCAAAACGTTGTAACAGCCTGACATAGCGGCTTCAGTTCCCTCCTCGGTTTCCCAGAACGTCTCGACCGTATATTTGTCGGTAGGAATAGTGTCAAGGTTGCAGGAGCCCAGCGTCACTGCACCGCAAAGCATCAATCCGAATACTGTCTTTTTCATAATTTTCCGTATTTGAAGCGATTAGAAAGTGATGTTAAACCCGAAGTTGATCGTCCTGAGCGAGGGATACTGCATCAGGTTGGTCGACGAGAGGTCGATCTCGGGATCGAACATCTTCAGCGGGGAGATCGTAAAGAGGTTCTCGCCGTTGACGAAGATCTGGCACTGGCTCATGCCGAGTTTCGAAATCCACTTCTTGGGCAGGGTGTACGAAAGTTGCAGCTGCTTGCAGCGCAGGTACGACGCATTGTAGAGCCACTGCGTATTCTTATAGTCGTGCATCTCGGGAGCGCCCGTGGCTGTGTGGAGGATCGGCAGTCGGGTGTTGTGGTTCTCGGGTGTCCACGCGTCGGTCGCCCACTCCTTCAACACGCCTGCGCCGTTCCAGAACGGGGCAGCCAGGTTGCCCGAAAGGTAGGTCTTCACGTCAGCGACGCCCTGGAACTGTGCCGAAAGTTCAAGGCCCTTCCAGCCCAGCGAACAGTTGAAGGCATAGGTGATGCTCGGAGTCAGGTTGCCACTGACTGCGCGATCGTTGTCGTCGATCTTATCGTCGTTGTTGAGGTTCTTGTAACGGATGTAACCCGGCTTCACGCCGCTGCCGACGGTCACCGAATTGGCGATCTCCTCGTAGCTGTTGTAGAACCCGTCGGCCTGGTAGAGATACCATGCGTCGATAGGCTCACCCTCACGGATGATATTGAAGGTCTTGATGTACTCCTGCCCGTCGAGGTCCACGACGATGTTCTTATTGTAGCAGAAGTTACCGCCCAGGCTGTAATGGAAATTCTTGATCGTACTCCGCCACTGGAGGTTCAGTTCGATACCATCGTTGGCCACCACGCCGATGTTCTGCTTCGGACCGTTCAGGTTGCCAATCTGCGCCGGAATCTTCACGTCGCGCAGAATACCCTCGGTGCGCTTCTTATAGAGGTCCACGCTGAACAACAGTCGGTGGTCGAAAGCCTCGAAGTCCAGTCCAAGGTTGTAGGTGCGGGTTGTCTCCCACGAAATGTTCTCGTCGACGAAGTCCTTGATCGCCGCGCCACCCGCAAGCACGTCGCTGAAACTGTAATTGTAATCCTTGCTCGCCAGTACGGACATCAGATATTCATAGTTTCCGATGGCCTGGTTACCCATCTCGCCAACCGAACCGCGAAGCTTGAGGACGTTGATCTGCCGGATGTTCTGCATGAAACTCTCCTTGTCGATACGCCAGCCGACCGACACGGCGGGGAAAAAGGCCCAACGGTTACCCTTGGCGAATTTCGATGAACCGTCGTAACGCGCCGTCACGTCGATCAGGTATTTCTCCTTGTAGTCGTAGGTGATACGTCCGAAGTAGGAGAAGAGCAGTTCGAGCGACGATCCGCCCGAGATCTCATCCATCGTGGCTCCGACCGACAGGGCCGTAAGCTGGTTGTTGAAGTAATCGCGCTTCTTAGCCTGGAAGTTCTTGGCATCGTAACGCTTATACTCCGTGCCGACCATCACGTTGAAGTTGTGGCTGCCGCCGAAACACTTGCCCCACGAAAGGGTGTTATAGAAAGTGTAGTTGATCGAGTTGTTGTCCCAATCCTTGGCCGACACATAGGCGCTGAAGTCCTTCCGTTCGAGGGTTTTGGGGTTGTAGGTGTACATCGCGTGTTTGAAATCCTTCGAATAGTGGTCGATCTTCACATAGCCCAGGTTGGCGTTGTACTTGATGCCCCACGGCAGGTCGTAGCCGATATTGATCCGACCCAGAATGCGGTGGTACTGGCGACGGGTGTTACCTTCGTTCAGATACATAAGCGGGTTCTCGGGATTGTTGCGTCCGGGAGTCGAGAGCCACGTCGAGAGCCACTTGCCGTCGGGCAGCTGCGTACCGAAGATCGGCAGGGCACGGTTGATGATGTTGACCGTTGTCGAAACGCCGTAGATCGGGTCAGTATTGTAACGCAGATTGCCCAGCAGGCTGACACCCACCCTCAGGCGCTTGGTCACCTGCGCGTTAATCTTCATGTCCCACGAAAAACGCTCGGCATCGTCATTGGCGATCATAATGCCACGCTGATTCATGTAACCGCCGCCCAGCGAGTAGGAAATCTTGTCCGTACCGCCCGAAACGCGGGCGTTGTATTGCTGGAGGAAGCCGTTCTCGTAACAAAGGTCGTACCAGTCCGACGCAGGATAGATGTAGCGGTCATGCTTCATACCCTCCTCATATTCGAGGATATCATCGTCGTTGTAGGTCACCGTCAGTTTGCCTTCGTTGCGCTCAGCTTGGTTACGCATGCGCATATACTGGATCGGATCGGTCACCACGTCGGGAACGTACGTCGCCGACTGAATACCGAAGTTGGCGCTGAACTTCACCACAGGAGCGCCTTTCTTGGCCTGTTTCGTGGTGATCAGAATAACGCCGTTCGCCGCCTTCGAACCATAGATTGAGGCTGAAGCGTCCTTCAGCACCGAGATCGTCTCTATATCACCGGGATTCAGTTCGTTAAGCGAATACTCCATGCCGTCGACCAGTACCATCGGGCTCGAGCTGCTCATCGTCCCGACGCCGCGGATGCGGATCGTCGCGCCGTCACTGCCGGGCTTCGCCGAGGCCTGGTTGATGTAGACACCCGGCATCGAATAGAGGGCCTGCGAAGCGTGGGTCATCGGCTGGTTCTCGATCTCCGACATCTGACGCACGGCGATCGAACCGGTCAAGTTGACCTTTTTCTGCACGCCGTACCCGATCACCACCACGTCGTCGAGCATCTGCGTATTCTCCTTCAACACCACTGTCAGGCGTGTCCGGTTGCCGACGGCCACCGTCTCGGGATTGTAGCCGATAAACGAGACGTTGAGATGCGCGCCGGGCGTCACGCTGAGTATGAATTCACCTTTCGAATTGGTCACCATACCGTTTGTCGTGCCGTCGACCAGAACGTTCGCACCCACGACAGGATCACCGGACTCCGTCTCGACACGACCCGTCAGTTGGTATTCGGCCTCCGAACGCCCCGGTTCGGGCTTGTACAACACGATGTGGCGGCCTTCGACCTTCGCCTGAATTCCCTGGTCGGCCAACACGCCGTTCAGGAGTTTCACGACGTTCTGCTCGCGGGCATCGACCGAAACGCGTTTCCGCAGGTCGATTTCACTCTCGCGATACCAGAACGAGTAGCCGCTCTGCGCCTTGACCGCTTCGATCACCTCGCGCACAGTGGCGTCCTTCAGGGTCAACGAAATCACGGGATTCTGCGCGTAAAGGGCCTGCGTCGCGACCGTGAACCAACACAGCGTCAGCAATCCGCTCAGTCGGCACAGCGTCCGCCGCCCGAAAAGGCCCCGAAAGGGCCTCCTGCTGGTAGAATTTGTACTCATAAGGTTTAAAATTTAGGTTGTAGTGAAAAAAGTTAGGTTGACTCTCTCTTTGTTTCTATCGGTTTCTGTAAAGTTCGAAACGGTTCTTGCGGTTCCGGTAGAGGATGCGGCTGTCGGCTGAGATAATCCGCATGATCTCATGGATGTTCTCGCCGTCGACGAATTCGCCCGTGAAACAGATTTTGCGCAGCCGTTCGTCCGCAATCACAATGTCGACGTTGAACTGCCGTTCGAGCGTCCGAGCGATCGACGCCAGCGGTTCGGCCCGGAAATAGAGCTTATCCTCCTGCCACGAAAGTACATGATCGACATTCACCCGGCGCAGCGACAACATCCCGGAGGTGCGTTCGAAGAATCCCTGCTCGCCGGGCCGCAGCCGTACGCTCCGCGATTCGCGTCCACCGTCCACCAGCAGGCTGCCCGTCGCCAGTGTGATCTGGTAATCTTCGTCCTCGGAATAAGCATGCACGTTGAAGGTCGTACCGAGCACCGTCGAAGAGACTTCTCCCGTGACAACAACGAACGGCCTGCGGGCATCGTGCTCGACCTCGAAATAGGCCTCGCCGTCCACCTCCACGCGGCGCTGATCGCCGAACAAGGTCAGATAAACGATGCGCGTACCGCCATTGAGACGCACCCGCGAACCGTCGGGCAGTATCACATCGGACTTCACACCCCGCGGTGTCGAGATGACCACAGGATGCGCCTCGGCCACGAGACGGTTCTCGACCCTCAGCCCACCCATGAACCAACTGCCGCAGATCACGCCCACCATGACGGCCGCAGCCGCAGCATAGCGTGCAATCCGCATCCGGAGTCCTCGGCGGCGGATGCGCAAGCGGACATCGGCCCACACTACTTCCCGCATCTCATCGGCCATGGCATCGACTCCGGGGCCCACCCGAATGCCGTCCAGCAATTCGGACAGCCTGCGGCGATCGCCTTCCGAACCTTCGATCATCTCCGCTATCTCCGGCTCCTTTTTCGTATCCTCAATTCGCATGATTTCTCCTTTAGTCGTGTATATAGTTAGAGAGTACGAAATCCGCGATTCCGTTTAAGGGAACCGCGGATTTTTTCGGATTTTTTCGATCTTATCGTCAGAAACGCGACGAGAACAAGAACATGAGCAGCGAAACCAGCTTCAGGTCGGGATAATGTTTGCGAATCCCCGCCACGATCCTATCGACGGCGATCTTGATCTGAACGCGCACCGTGCTTTCCGACAGCGACAGCACCTCGGCAATCTCACGCGACGACAACCCTTCCTGCCTATTGAGCAGGAATACCGTGCGGCAGCGTTCGGGAAGGTCATTGACGAGACGTCCCACCAACTCTTCTATTTCCGATTCAATCAGGCCGCTATCAGGCGTATCTGCATCGTGGGGGGGGGAATTGCGGTCTATCACCGCGACGGGAATCTCTTCGAGCGACAAACATCGTCGCTGCGCCTGGCACTCCCTCAGGTAACGGTTCGATTCATTGCGGGCGACGACATAGAGATAGGCTTCGACGTTGCCGATCCGCCGCAATGAGACACGCGATTTCCAGATCGCGACGAAGACGTTGCTCACGACCTCACCGCACACCTTCCTGTTGCGCAGAAAATAGTAGGCGAACCGGAAAACGCTCCGGTAATAGAGATCATAGAAAACCCGAAAAGCATAATCATCATTCTCGCTCACAGAAATAAGCAAATCGTTAAGGTCGTTTTTCTCCATGCCCGGCTTATTCAAACTTTTTTACTACAAAAATAATCAGAAATGCAGTTTTCAGGTTACATGTATATTAAATATAGACATCTATATACTTTAATGTATCAAACTAAAAATAGGATGCCCTATATGCAAATATAAGAATTTTAAGTATTTATACAATAAATACAACCAAATTATTTTCTACTAATTCCCGTTATAAGAAATAAACAAAAGAGCCACCTTGCAATTTTGCAAGGTGGCTCCAATTAGATACAGGAATTGTTTTATGACACAGCAATCATGTCTTGTATCCAAGAAGTAACACTGCTCCCAGATTCATTTTTTATTTGGACTGGTTCTGTCCATGTCTCACCATCAGAAGAGGTCGTCACGTACCCATTTTGACTAATGGCCACAAACATACCATCTTTATATATCAGAAATGACCAACTGATTGACACCGCTTGCACAAGAGTTTTCCATGATTGACCATCAACAGATGTAGTTAATACCCATAATATATTATGATTTATTTGCGATTTGGCAGATTTGTGCGGATTTTGACTTTTCAATACCGGCTCCGGGTACAGAACGAATCGCTTAATTCGCCATTATCAGCGAATTAAGCGATTCCTGTTTCGAGGATGTTCTCCACACTTTCCCCACCGCGTCGATTCAGACAGAATTTTGCTTTTTCGTGTCCGCACCATATCCGCAATTTTTCCAAGACGACAAAGGCCGAGACCTGACCCGCGATTTATTTTCGCCCCTCCCCGGCCGCTTACCTCGCACGGCGGGGTGTAATCTCCACAAGACATGATTTTTCATGTCGGCAGGGAACGACACCCTCCACAGCCGTCATCCGTTAAAATTTCAACACCCAGCCGCAATGCGCAGATACGACGTGCACGATGCGATGCGGGAAAAATACGACCGGTGTCCGGACACCGCCTTGCGATCCGCCCGCAGCCATGCGACGAAACGAGGGAGCCCGCTTCAAAACGGACTCCCTCGTACTTATCGGGCGACTGCCGCTATTTCTTCACGATCGACACATCGTCGATGAAGAAACGCCCCTTGCCGGCCTTCGCCTCGTTCGTCTTACCCATGATCGTGATCGTATCTTCCGGTTTGAGATTGGGAATCTCCACCACGACCTCTTTCCACACCATATCCGTCAACACGGCCGGATCTCCGTCGGCGGCATCGGAATCGGTGATGCGGACATCGGCAGCCACGACTGCATCGTTCACATAGACGTCTACCAGCTTGTTGTCCATCGTGTACCCCGCACCGGTGGTCACCTCGCTCCACGGCGTCGCCTTGAACGTCAGCGTCACGGCGTCGCCCTCCGCGCTCAGCTTCTCTGCGCCCAGCGCGAGGATGCGGAACGCGCCCACGTTGCTGCCGTTGCCGCACTTCGTGTAGCCCGGACAGGGCTGTATGTCGCCCTTGCCGGTGCCCCGATCCCAAATGCGGGTATAGCCGATCCACTTGTAGACTTCGGCGTTGAAATTGGCCGCCGTGTAGTAGTTGCCGTAGGTCGTCACGGCAGCTTTCACGGCCGTATCCCATTGCAGTTTCCAAATACTCGTCTGCGTATTGTCGTTCTTCGTACGGGCACACGCAGCCTGATTGAGCCAGTCGCCGCCGCCCACGCAGGCCCGGTCGAACCCTTCGTAGAAGATCTCGCCCGCAGGTGCAGTGCGCGTCTCGGGCGTCGCCGAAATCCACTCCGACCACTTGGCCTCGTCGTTCGCACCGCCGCCGCGCACGCGGAAATAGTAGGTCTTGCCCGGGCGGATCAGATTCTCCTCCGAACCCACCGAACGGTCGCCGCCCTTCATCAGGCCGAGGAAGGTCATGCGCGTAGGATAGTCGTAGGGCCACTTGTCGGAGGTCGATTTGGTCGTCCACGTGTAGGTATACTGCGCCATCAGCTCGGCATCCTCCGAAGGTGCGTCCGCACACTGCACCGTGTAGGTGCGTGCGGCGTTCGTATCGTCCCACGCGAAGGTCAGCGACGAGGTGCTCTTGGCATAGAGCCGTACGTTCGTAGGCGCCGCGGCGAGATTCTTACCCTCCTGCCCGATACCGATGTAGCGGAACTCGCCGTTGCACGTCACCTTCAAGTCGGCTTCACGCAGGGCGTCCAGATTCTCCGAATAGTCGATCGTGATTTCGCGCGAGCCGTCCGCCTCGGTCGGAACCACCGTCACCCATTCGGGAATATCGGTGATCGTCCACGCTCCCGGAGCCGAAACGATCACATGTACCGTCCCCGCATCGCTGTCGAGCAGCAGCGTATCCTGCGACACCTCGAAAGCGACAGGTCGTTCGTCGTCATCGCTGCATCCGACCGTCGTCGCGGCCCACCCGATGCAGAGGGCATATATCAATAGTCTTTTCATCTTTTCACCATTTAATGTGCGTTATCATCCTGTTTTTCAATAGCCCGGGTTCTGCACCAGCTGCGGATTCTTGTTGATCTGGTTCAGCGGAATGGCCAGCCAGTAGCTCTTCGGCGATTCGAACACGCGCACGCGGCCTCCCTGAGCGGCCTGGATCACCTGATAGAAGTCGTCCTGCGTCTTGGCGTCGCGGTTCCACGAACGCGGCTGCTTGTTCATCACCTCGGGCGCCTCCTTCCAGCGGCGCAGATCGTGGAAGCGGCGGCCTTCGAACAGGAACTCGATCGAACGCTCCTGATGCAGCACCTTGCGCAGTTTCTGGCCCGAGGGAATACCGCCCGCAAGCGCCCACGAATCCTCGAAATCGGGCAGACCGCAACGTCTGCGCACCCGATTGATGTATTCCAGCGACTTGCCGCTCAGCGATCCGTTGTACTCGAAATCGGCCTCGGCGTAACTCAGATAGAGCTCCGCCAGCCGCAGATAGGGATAGGCATAGCGGGTGT
>ERZ773190.1924-NODE-1924-length-17916-cov-2.477521_pt1 | contig 17916 bp, 24 predicted proteins | sample MGYA00511111_ERZ773190 | MGnify/ENA primary metagenome ERZ773190 (study PRJEB29015, sample SAMEA2737777) | human gut metagenome | biome: human gut; feature: human-associated habitat; material: faeces | place: China | collected 2012 ... | reverse complement strand
TTTGAAGAACCTAATTCCTGTAAAATCCAATTTGCACCACTAAGCAATTTGTTTACTGGAACAGCAGAGGCTATAACTGCTTTTTTCCATATTTCAACTAAAGCAGTTGATAAACTTTCCCCTGAACTTCTTAAAGCATCTCCCATTTTTCTAGGCAATTCAGATACTTTTTGTACTATCTCGTCTATATTTTTATTTACTAAAGTTGTTATAGACTCTATACCACTTGCACTTTTAAGAGAATTGAACAAACTTTCAATTCTACCAAAATCACTGATACTAGAAATACTACTATATAACTTCGCTACAGCTTCACCAAATGTAGGTAAATTATTGCTTAGTCCATCAAAATCCTTTTCTCCGGCGAACCACTGAAAAACTCCACCTGTATTTGGAACATTTCCTATATCTTTTAAAGACTGAAATAATAATTTAGCATTACTAAACCCATTAGCTGGTAATCCTGAAACGATTGCAAAAAAGCCAACCGAATTATATGCAAAATCCGTTAATGCTGTGCCTAACTCACTAAGATGTATACCACCTGTAAATTTACTAATAAGACTATTTCCAGCTAGTTCCAACACAAAGCCACCTATTGCCGTAAAGAAACTGCCTATACTCTTAACATCTACACCCTTAAACATAGATAAAGCTGGTTTCAGTGAAAGCACAAAAGCTGTAAGGTTTATCCCTATAGCTGGTAATGAATTTGTAACGCCTTCGCCAACTCCACCAGCTAAAGAACCAATCATTTTGCCTACTTGCTTAAATATATTTGCTAAAGTGTCTCCTCCTGATGACATAAAATCATCAAAGCCAGGGATTTTAGATAGTGCACCAAAAGCCGTAATAATACCAGTTACTCCAGTAAGAACTAGGGCTATATTAGCAAGTCCTAATAATACAACAGGAATAGGTATAGTTCCAACAATACCCGCAAATACTGCTAAGACAGAGCCAACAGTTCCTAGTACACCAATCATAGCCGTAAATTCCAACATCTTTTTTATACCAAAGTCAGTAGATGAAGAAATTGTTCCTACAACTAAATACAAAGCAGACATACCAGCTATCATTATTGCCATATTAGCCAATCCTTTAACGACTGTTAATACAGGAATGTTCCCAACTATACCTGATAAGCCTGCTAAAGCCGTTCCTACTACACCAAGAATTGTTATAGCACTTGCAACCTTAATTAAAGACCTCATATCAGATAAATTCGCAATATATGGGGATACAGCCATTACAGCTGTTGTTATAAGTGTAAATCCACCAACGATAATTGCTATATTGGCCATACCTTTCAAGACAGTTTTGACATTTGCTTTAGCTATATTTTTTAGTGGGTTTGTAATGTTACTTACTTCTTCATCTGATTTTGAGAAAAGACCAGCAACACTTTTCAGTCCCATAATAAGAGGTTTTACAGCTTTAAAGGCGACTAAGCCACCCAGTAAATAAGGTATTACTTTTGCTATTACATTGGCGTTTTTAATAAATTTTTCTCCAAATTTACTAAGTGATGGTATTTGTGTACCGAATGTTTCTACAACTGCTTTTCCTATCTGTTTTACTACGCCAGGTAATTCTCTTTTCAAAACTCCGATAATTACTGGCGTTGACTTTATTAACCCAGTAATTAAAGATGTTGCAGCATCTAATAACGGAGGTAATAAAGTACTTACTAAGCCAGGCAATTCAGCTTCTACATAAGGAGCAAGTCCAGTTATCAGACTGCCCACGCCTTTCAATCCCTTTTCTATAGCCGGCATTACATTATCACCGAAAGTTTTAGCACTTTCTACAAGATAGCCCAAACATTGGTCAAAACTATCACCACCGACAACAAGGCTTGTCATGAGATTGCCCCATGCAGACTGCATAGAAGCAAAAGAACCTTGTATAGTTTTACTTGCTTCGTCTGATGTTGTACCTGTAATATCTAAGCTATCTTGAATAGCATGTATTGCCAATATAATATTGCCAAAACTCATATCATTGGCTTTTACAGTTTTATCTATTTTAGAGGCATCTTTTATAAGGCGTTTCATTTCCTCTTGTGTACCACCATAACCCAGTTTTAAGTTATCAAGCATTGTATAGTTCTGTTTTGCAAAACCCTGATAAGCATTTTGAATACTCTCCATGTCAGTACCCATTTTGTTTGCATTATCTGACATATCTACTATTGCCTTATCAGCATAAGATGCAGCTTTTTTAGTATCGCCACCTAAACTCGCAATCAAACTGGCTGAAAATCCAGTTACTGTTTCCATATAGTCATTGGCAGAAAGTCCAGCTGTTTTAAAAGCCTTATTAGAATTGTTTAAAACTTCTTTTTGAGCAGACATTAAACTTTCATATTTCTTTTTAACAGCAGTTGTGCTTTTCCCTGTACTTTTTGCGTAATCCTCTATTGAACGACCACCTGCACCAAATAATGTTTCTACACCACCAATAAGCTGTTCAGTATCTGAATAAGCTCTAACTGATAACCCAACTAATGTAGCAACGCCTGTTGCAGCAGCACCTACACCGGCGGCAGTTGTCTTTACTGCCGTTTTTGCTACAGTACCTGCAACTGACCCTACCTTTTTAAGTCCGGCTGTTACTTTGTTAAAACTTGTGTTGCTTATATCTTTAAATGAATTTTTCAGTTTATCTGCTTCATCTGTTGTATCGCCTACACTTTTTTTAACTTGTTCAGTCTGTTTTCTAGTTTTATTTAAACCATCATCGTTGCCTAAATCTTCAAACTGCTTTTTTAAACCGTCTACATCTGATGTTACTCCTCCAAATTTCTTTTTGAGGTTTTCGATATCTTGTGTTATTTTTGTGAGAGATGATAATATATCCTTACTGTCGATGCTTATTTCAATCACATCTTGTCTTATTACTTCTTTTGCCAAACTCTCACCTTCCTTTATTTCTTAAATTTCTGGTTATCTTGCTTAATCTTAAAATCAAGTGCCACGTTTGCCATTTCAATTTCCAACGGTGACATCTTATAAAAAACAGTATTGTAATCAAGCCCAGAAAACACTAATCTATAAAGTGGCCAATCATCTCTTACTCTTTGTGTCAGTTGAGCCTTCGTCAGATTCTTCTTGAAAAGTACCGTTATTAACTTCTCCTAAGAAAGCAATAACTTCATCTAATTCCTTTGCATCTTCAAAGTCATCTAATGTTTTCTTAGGTGTAACAAGTACATTTTCTAATAAATACTCTGCAATCTTACGCATACTTGTTGTCTGTGTGCCGTCAATGTAAGTTCTATCTACAGCATCATATCTACTGCCAAAGCCATTAAACTGTGCTGTGTATTCTGTGCCATTAATCTTCTTAGTTACCTGTGTAAATTTCTTCATAATATAAATCCTCCTAAATTCTTATATTAAAAAAGGGAACACTAAATGTCCCCTCTTATCAAATACTTATAATGTTCTTTCTGTTGTTAAATCAAAAATCTGGAATTCAAATTCAACATCTTCGGCTTCATTACCCCTAGATATTTCAGGGTAGTTTTTAATATTAGCCATAGTACCACCGGACCTTTCTCCCAATGATTTATTTGTGTACCAAAACGGAAATGGGTCAGACTGCTTTGCTAAAGACATCAACATTGAAAACTGTGGACTTGTCACCTGCACAGTTAATGTTGCACTACCTAAAGAATTATTTATTTCACTTTTTACAACATCACCCTGTGCTCCTACTGAAGTAGAAAAGAATTCCTCATCTTTTTCAACAGACAACATATCTTCACCAAAGCCTGTAATATTAACGCCATTTACTGTTACTGTTGTGTCTTTAGCATTATATTTTGCAAATAACATAACTTTGCACCTCCTAGATATTAATTGTACCGTTTACTGTTACTGAATGTATAGCTCCGGCTAAATCAAATGTAAATTTACCTTCCATATACTGTCTTTTTTCTCTATCACTAGCTTTAGTATCAGTTCTTCTTGCAAAATTAACAGTATATGAAGCCTTGCCGTTATCATCTTCGGCAATTATTCCGTTATTAAAAGCATCCTGTAAAACATTAGCCACAATACTTTCTAACAACGCAATACCATTATTGTCATAAGGTATCTTATCGTTAATAATTAATGCTTGCTGTAACTGGTATTCAATCTGCGTAACAATCCAATCCTTAGCGTCAAGAATATCGATGTATTCTCCATTTACGAGTTTACCTTCTGATGTTACATCATAGCCTGCTTTATGAACATAAGCATTACAGCCATAGCTATGGTATTCTGTTAACTGTGCTTTTGTAACCTCTGTGTCAGCAAGCATACCTTTTAATGTCTGATTTTTATATGTAAAGCTACCTACTGCCTTATTGTTTGTCTTTGCTACTAAAGCTGCTGCTACATTGTTGTAGGTATCATCATTTTTTCTTACAGCAAATACAAATGTGCGTTCTAAGTCCTTAATCGCTGGGTAAACCTCTCTCTTGTATCGAGAATAATCTAAACCAGAGCTCCCTACACTATCAATAGCAGTTATAATGCCCAATACCTTCTTAGCCCCACAATTTTCAATCTTCTTTGCAAGTTCCGAAATCTTATCATCCTCGCCAATTTCGATTAAATATCTCCAATCACAAGATAAATAGTCAGTTATTTTATCAATTGCACAGGATAGCAAGCCTATCTTCTCCGGTGGATTATCCTGCATAAATACCTTTTCTACGGACTCAAGCATAATATAACCCTTGTCGGATATGTATAACTGCTCTATTGCATAGATATGCAATGTTCCACCTACATCACTTGTGCTACAAAGTGTAAGTATTTCGCTAGAAGAAACACTTTCGGCGTTAAGAATAACATATTCAGCCTCATCGCCTGTTACAATGTAGCTATCTATGACATTGCCACTACTGTCTTTAAGCATTACCGTTACTTCTTTGCCCTTTGTAGAGCCTACACAAGCTACACCAATGTTAGCATGTCCACTCTCCAGCTTTATATTTATACCGTTGTTATCAGTAATTGCCTTTACTCTCAAGGGATAAGAAACCCCATTAATTGTCTTATTATTGCTTTCAATATCGTATGTGTTAGCTGTGAAAGTGTAATTGGTATTAAGAGCATTTAAAGTAGCCTTTGGTGTTGTTTTATTAGGTGTTAAAGTTTTAAATGTTAGAGACGCTCTAGCCTTCATCAGTCCACCTTCGTTATCAGTTTTTGAAATTATTTTCTTAGCTTCATCATAGCTATATGCCTCTGCATAAGGCAACGGCTTACCCCATTCACCACTGGAGCTATCTGGTCTAGCATACAAGCAAATTCCACCAAAAGCTGCAGGATTTACTACATCTTCGACAGATATATCAACCGTTACATCACTAATACTATTTGCCATTTTCTGGTCCTCCTTTTATTTGTAAATTTTCAATTTCCCCTATCCTTTCAATAGGGTTATTAACTTCCATCATAATCCAAAATACCACATCGAAACCGTTTTTGTATTCATATTCGATACTTATCAAATTATCTCTATTGGTTATTTCTCCTACCCGTTTAACAATTACGTCATTGTCATTTAGATAGCAAGTCCCTGTGTGACATAAAAATTCCCTTGCCTTACTTGCAAGGGCTATACTCTCACTATAGTTATCTGATTGTACTGTTATGCTCCAAGTCTGATTTATTGGTATTCTGTCTATATCGTCTAAATACTCTCCCCAAGTACCGTTATTAGCACTTTCAAGAGTAGTTATATTGTATGATACATATGGGTAATCCGGCGGTTCTGCATTTTGATTACCTCTTATAACAGGTACATTAAGATAATCTTTTAATCCTTTTACAACCGTTTCCCTTAATTTATCGTACATTATTAGCCCTCCTTAGCAAAAGCACTAATATATTTTAAAGTGTATTGGTATACTCCTGTAAACTCGGCATTTTCAACTTGATTTTCTACTCTATATACCGAACCCTTATGTATAACTTTAGTTTCTGTTAAAGGCAAAGGTTCAAAGACAAACAGGTATTTATCCATAGAAGTCAATGTTCCAGTAGACTGATATATTTTGTTGTCACTTATGCTTATAATTGCACCTGTAAGCTTTTTTTCTTCTTCTGCGTGTACTTCATCACCTTTGCTGTCATATGTTGTAGCAGAGCTTGAAATCACCCTAAAAGAAGTGCTGTACTTATTAATTAAAGAAACAAAATCAAAATACATTAATCGTCCACCTTCCAAGTAATTCCTCTTATCATCTGTCCTGTGTCAACAAGAGGGTTGCTACTACCTTTGTTTTCTTTGGTTACTCTTGAATTTGCCGGACTGTTTAAATTTCTAGCAAAAGTTTTAATTTTACTAGACAACCTTTGCCCGATATTATCTAAATATTCTCTTTCACTCATTTCTCCAGTAGCAACTTTTTTAAGCAATATATCTGAATATTTATTAATTTCTTTTACATTTTCGTCAAACCCAGCCCTTAAAAAACTTCGCTCAGGTATCTTAACTGATTTAGTAAGCCAATATAATAATTCAATTTCACCTTTTCGACCATCTCTTGCAAGGAATTTTTCTCCACTTTTAGCCTGTACAAAAAATAGGTTGTCAAATTCACCTGCTTTTTTTCCTATAGACTTAGGACTTATCGGTATTGTTAAATACTGTGCCTTTTTAGCCCTTATATCACAGCCGTATTCGTGGATTCTAGCAAGCCAAGCATTTTCACCGTCAAATACGCCTACTTGAACCTTTTTCCCGTTTAATGATTCAAAAGTCTTTATCATATCAGGGATTTTGTCTTTAACAGTTTTTATTTTTATTCCTTTTGACATATTATCGCCACCTATCTCCAGCACTAACAAAAGAAACAGCTGTTTTCATCGAATCACCAAAAATATCATTAGCTACATCATATATAAGACCACTTGTATCAGTATTAAATGATTGGGACAAAGAACCAATGCTTTCGCTTGCGATTCCAGGTCTAAGCCCCATTATATCAACATACTTTGTAACAAAAAGTCTTACATTAGCTGGTATTTTTTCGGGGTCATCAATTTTGAAGGTAATCTTTGTGTTCTTTAATACCCACAGCAAAGCACTTTCCACCAATATGCAAGTTTTGTCTGTTATTGGCTCTATTCCTAGCTTAAGCTTCTTTACCATATCAGAGGTAATCATATTAATTCACCTCTGCTTTAGCCTTAGTTCTCCTTTTACTAACCTTTTCAGCAGTTGTACTTTCGTCTGTTGAATCTTCTGCCTTTTCTATTTTTTCGGCAACGGGTACTTCCTCGCCGGCTCTGTAAAATTTACCATTGTATATAATTGCATTTTCAAATTTCATACTAGAACCTCCTTAGCATACTTCTAAGCCATAACATTCATCCATTCTTTCAAAAGAAGGGAGAACTATTTCAGAGGCTGTTGTCTTTGTCTGAACAGGGTCGTCTTTAATTGTTACTGAAACAGCAATACCAGTTTCAACAATACTTACATTTGCATCTGCCTTAGACTTTAAAGTCCTTTCCTCTGGTGTTGTACCAAACCAAGTTGAGCCCAAATCAGAAGCAGGCATTAACATTACAATGTTATCTGGATAAAAATTCTTCGCCTTGCCACTTTCATCCTTAAATTTCTTATTGTATACAGCAACGGACACATTAAGTTCTTCTTCAATATAGCTCTCAACTCTCGCAGATGTATAATTTACATTAGCTGTTGTGTTCTGTGCAAGTACGCCACTCTGTACTTTCTTACTAGCTTTAAGCTTGTTGAAAGTAGCCTTTGACATTAAAATAAGTGCTGGTCTGTCACCACTTTCTTCTTCCTGTGCGTCCATAGCATCTTCAAGATTTTTAATAGGGTCACAGGTTTCAGGTGCGTCCCACTTATCTGTTTCAGTTTCAATCTTTGCGTAGTGCTTAGATTTCCAGTCACCATTAGGGTCATAGTTGTATGTATAATCAACCCCATTAGCTGAAATTTCAATTCCGACCTTACCGTTAAGAGGGGCTAATAACTGCATTCTCATTCTTTCAGACACAACCTTAGCACCGTCAATTAATGTCTGTGAATCATTAAAAATATTATTTAACACTTCAATAGCGTAAGGGTCATTACTATCTTCAACTCTTAATATTTCCTGTTCATCTTTTTCTTTAATTAACATACTTTCTCTAAAGAAAGGCATTTCACTTTCATTTACTGTAACACCAACTCTATCTCTAAAGCGTGATGCACTGTCAAAGTTAGATGGTGCAAGAGAAATAGGTAAACCCTTGTGTCCCTTTACCCACTTTAAGTCTAAGCCAGCCTTTTTCTTAGACGGAAATAAACCTTCACCCAAATATGGAATTGGATTACTACCAGCTTCAGAGTAATTCAAGCCTATAGTTTCTGCATTATAAACATCACTTAATTTCATATGCTACCTCCTATAAAAATTTAATCATTGGATACTTACTTTCATCCTCTGGTGTAGAAGCTAATTTAGATTTTAAAACAAAACCATGCACTACTACAGCACCGTTAGGATTTTCGTTAATATAAACATCATTAAGTACAACACCAACATTTTCAACCAATGTACCTGCCTTAACCACACCATCGGTGGCAGACAATTCGGAACAATCGTAATTAATTGCTACGAAATGGTCATTAGCAAGAATGTTATTTTCTGTTGTAATAGTCTTACTTTCAAACTTCATTTTTTAAAACCTCCTTGTTTAGATGTAATGCTTCAAGATACTGTCACTCTTTTTCTTGAGTTCTGCCCTTTCCTTACCTAGCCTCTTAGCAAGTTCATTACCTTTCTTATCTTCTGTATTGGTATTAGCATTGGCACTACCTGTATTCGGGATTCTTCCAGCAGACTTGAACTTTTCATTTACCTTGTTATCAACAAGTTTATTTACAAGTTCATTAAGAGCACTTACCTTGTTGTCGATTTCATCTGAATCTTTACCAAGCACAAGGTCAACGATTTTAAGAGCTGTATCGCCACCATCATCAAGACCGGCTTTCTTAATAGCACTAATAGCATAATAACGGTTTTCCCTGTCTGCTATAGCTTGTTCTCTTTCAGCAAGTTCTCTGTCACGCTTTTCATCGTCATACTTTTTAAGTTCATCGGCAGTCATCTTGTCACGCTTCATCTTTTCAATCTCTTTTTCGAGACTCTTATTTTTCTTGCGTTCTTCTTCCATAGCCTTATCAAGCCTTGCTTTCAGTAAACGGTCTAAATCGTCAGTGTTGGGTTCTGTAGAGTTGTTATTATCCACATTAGGTTCCGTAGTCCCCTCACCACCAGCATTAGGCTCTGTAGCGTTTTTGGTACCTGTATTAGGTTCTGTAGTTTCCCCACCACCAGCACCACCTACACCGTTAGCCTCAAAACAAGGCATAAATCTTTTAAACATCTGATAAACCTCCTTATGAAAAATATTTAAGCCTTTTTATGTCTTGCTTAGGACAATGAAAAAAGGAATAGGCTGTTGCACCCATTCCCTCTTGCTGACTAAATTCCTGACTATAGTTACCCTGCTACGCATTAAAAAAATAACAATTCTACTCTTGTAGCTTCAAACTCAATCAATCACACCTATTACTTACTTGATTTTTAGCAATAAGTTAAATTCTTTTAATATTTGTTATTCCTTTAGTGCGTTAAACTCAACCCATAGGAATCACCCTTTCTGTATAATTTAATTCACGACAAACGCTAAACCCTTACTTGTTTGTTAATGTGTTGCTTGCACAGTATAAAATATACCTTCGTGCCTCAGACAACTAAGTTTTTTTATACAAAGTATACGGTTAGCAGAGCTAGTAGGAATCGAACCTACACTAAAGGAGTCAAAGTCCCCTGCCTTACCATTTGGCTATGGCCCTGTAATACTTACATTTAACTTTCAGACAACAAAAAAGGACAGCTTTAAACTGTCCCAATCTGCTTGTTTATTGTGTTTGCTAACTTGCCTGTAACTTTTATTTGTCTTTATTTTTGTCCTCTTTAAGATTTTTATATACTCTGTAGCCTGAAAATGCAATCGAACAAGCAGCTACTAAAAATAAAATCATAGCACTAACTTCTTTAAGAATGTATAAATAAATTAAAAATGTCTGCATAATTTTTCTCTCCTTTACATTAAAAAAGCACCTAACATAATTCGTTAAGTGCCATAAACATTCACCTTATAATTAAATACAATCATTTATTTTTATTTAATATATGTTGCTCAAATTCTTTTGGTAATCTTAAATTATATTTTTCAATATAATATGCTAATATATTAGACCAAGCATATATGCCATCATCGTACAATATTTCGCACATCGGTATGTTTTCTTGCGTAAAAACATCTCTAGGACAACCTGTTGAAACTATAGGATTATCCCCTGTTTTTAGATATTTTATAATCTTATACTTATCACTATAGTCATTTTCTTCAAAAAAATCCTTCATAGATGGATATTCCTTAGAACTCGGGCACAATTCTTTATACTTACCTATAATAATCATTAACCTCACTCCTTTTTTTGAGTGAACAAACGCCATTCACCTGTACTAATATTTTCCATTGCTTTTTCTATATCATTTGTAATAGAAATATTTCCGTCTTTATCAACCCAAACAACCTCTGTAGGTGCTAAAACATCGATACCGAGCTCATTTGCGATATATTGCGGTACAATCCCACCTTCAGCACCTGTTTCGCAAGAAATTAATCTAATATTCCCACCCTTGTAACCTGGGTCGTGCTTTAATATATCTACAAATTCTTTAGCTGAGATATTTACCTCTTTTTCTTCTGAATCTTTAAAAATTAGACTGTACTTATCACCATGAACAACTATATCTTCATAACCTTCAATCGGTTTTATTTTTTTAGCATTTTTATATAACCCATCATTTTTATTGAGATACCTTGAAGATGCAGCTACTACATCTTCCCCTTTATTATACTCTACTTTTTTATTTTTAACAATATCTTTTTTAGGCTTATCTTTAGTAAAATTAAACTCTCTATTTCTATTCTTCCACTTTCCACCTCTCTCCTCAAATTCTTCAACTGTCATCATTTCATACTCAACAAAGCAACGACAGTTACAATCATTTGAGGCATCGCCACTTTCACCGGGAGATTTAGCTTTAATTCCATTTCCTAAATCAAAGTATCCTCCTGATTCTATAAGCTGACCTTCCATCTTTTTATGGTTGGCATTTGTATGACTTTTATAGGTTTTCCAGCCTTTTTTAGTCTTTACCCTTACATTAGGTCTTACCTTTTCATCACCTAAATTATGCCATATAGCAGCATATACAAGACCGTCTCCTTTGACTTTATCATTTATGTGTTCAGCTCCGTCCATTAAACCTTTTTCCTGAACTCTGTGGCTTTCAGTTCGGACTATCCTTGAAGCTTTACCATAGCTTACATCAAGTCTTTCCACTAATTTTTTAGATGTAGTATCAAACCTTTCTCCAGTCATAAGAGAATTAGATATACTCTGTCTTATATCATATATAACATCTTGTCTGTGCTTTTGAAGTCTTTCAGGCAATGTTAAACCACTTATAGGATTTTCAACTGCTGCTTTTAACACCTCTGGCTTGATACTTAACCCATTAAAACTATCTTTAAACTTACTATCTCCAGCAGAATTACTAAAACCATTAATCATGCCTTCAAAACAAGCCTTATAGGTCTTTTCTACTGTACTTTTAATAGTTTTAGAAATAGCCGGAGTAACTTCTTTAATATTTTTATCAACTTCTTCTAAGAAAGAAGCATATTTTGCATTTTGTTGAAGTATAGCAACATTTAAAACACCATTATCATCAGAATATTTTGTATAATACTCACCTATAAAGCCATTTAACTTCTTTAGCAAAGATTTGTATAAGAACCTTATTTCTTTATCGACTCCTTTGCTTCGACTTTCTTCAACTCTCTTTACCTCTACAAGATATTTGTCAAGTGCTTTATTGTCAAAATCCAAATAAAACACCTACCTTATTCGGTTATATCCTCATCTAACAAAGATGGGGTATTGTTCTTTTCCTTTTCAATCATTTCCATAACATAATCTACATCATCTACGAAACTAAGCTGACTATATGCTACTTCTTTAGGTATCCCTGCACCAATTAAGGCTTGTACAGTTTGTGCTTCTGTAAGAGTGTCAAGAGGAAAGTTTCTTGTAAATTCCATTGTTATTTGCAGTGGGTCAACGGTAATGTTCTTCTTCTCCCATATAGCACATAACAATTTCCACATATACTGTGCGGCGTCCATCATTTTAGCCTCGAACATACCACATTTTGTTTCAAGTCCGTGGAGCTTAAATTTAAGACTTATGCCACTTGCACTACCAAAACTATCATCATTCAGATTAGGAGTTTTTGAAAATCTGTAAATGTTATCTCTTAATCTGTCAAGGTGATGTTCGGTAAATCCATCGTTGATATTTTTAGTAAGAAACTCAACACTACCTTCTTTATTTGATGAACCAACAGGAGGTATTTTAATAGCACCGTTTCTTTGTGCTTCTCTTATTGTGTCGTTATCTACATTCAAATTTTTAAACACCATATAGGCGTGTACAAAACTTTCAACCTCATTGGAATTATCGGAAAGCACTTTATCATAATCATCAATAAGTGAAAGGACCTTTTCGGCATCTCCCATAAGTTCTTTGTTGTTTGCTATTCCTTGTAAAGGGCAATAATCGAACAGGTGTTCTCTTTTTTCTACAAATTCAAGTTTGCTTAAATAACCTTTGAATGTGTACACTTCTGTATTATCATAAAATTCAACTACCCATTTTTTTACTAAATTTTGTTCTTGCACTAAATAGTATCTAATAGCAAACTCAGGCTCTGATATGTCGGTACTTGATAATATAATTGTTTCATATCCGTGTACAGGCGTAACCCTTACATCGCCATTTGGGTCAATATAAAAAAGTCTGCCTGCATATCCATATATGCTAGCAAACTTTGTTGTTTCCATATCTACACCAAACATATTATTGAGGGTAACAAAATCTGTTACAGCCTTAGTTGCCCTATCAACAGCAACTTCACCACCAGTAACACTTTCTGCTTCTGCTCCCTTGCTATATCCATAGCTTATAGGCTCTCCAGCAAAATATCCCGTCTTAAAATCTACGATTTCGCTAAAAAAGTCATTGTTTATTCTATTATTTATCTGATTACCTTCTTTAAATGCTGGTCGCCTTTTAAAAATAGGCAACTCATCATCTAAAGTCATATACCTTCTATAAAGTTTTCTATTATATCGGCTATTAAAATAGTGCTTTTTAATTATCCTATACAATAACTCTAAGCTTAATCCATTAGTTCTTAATTCTTCAAGTTCTGAAGTATAATCAGGATATAATTCAATACTTTTTCTATTCATCAAGTCACTTCCTTACAATCTTATGCTTGCCGTTACCTTGTTCTCTAACTGTAGTTGCTCTGTAGCATATCTTAAAGCATCAAGCAAATGGTTATCTTTGTCTACTGGCTTAGCCATAGCGTTACCATATTTATCCTCTTGCCAATGGTACTGTTCTATTTCGTTTTTGAAGTTTTGGCATTTGCTATGGATAACAATTTTGTGACCCTGTAGCCACCTTATACCTCTGTTAATACTGTCTGCACCTTTCATAGCTGGTACAGCTTTAACACCCTTACTTGCTAAAAAATCAATAGTCTTGGGTTCTGCACTGTCACAGGTAATATAATCATTTCCAACAAACTCTCTTGCTACTTCCGACAATTCCTCATCACTCATACCTGCCTGATACCATTCGTCAAACACATATATAATTTTTCTAGCCTTGTCATAGTTTATTTTAATTAGTGCGTTTGGGTCAGAGGCATATCCAAAGTCACAACCCATATAAATATTATCAAAATGCTGTATCATATCTGACAAGTCAACACATTCCCAGTTTTTGAATATTACATTACCTAATACACCCCAGTTACCTAAGCTATATACATTGTAATAATATGGGTCCGTTTCATTTTCTAATCGGTCCTTATCTTCTAATGTAAGCATATCATTGTCTTTGTATGTAGTCTTTAATATGCAAACATTATCGTCCTCATAGCTGTTCTTATTATCTTCCCAACCACCGAAGAACTTCTTATATATCCAATGGCTTTTTAATATAGGATTAAAAGCCATTACAATGTATTTGTCGTTGCTAGATATACCTCTTAATCTCTTTGTCAACTGCATATAGGCATCTTCTTTTATTTCTGTTGCTTCTTCAATGAATATTCTTTCAAGTACACCCTTTGCAGGAGTAATTGATTTTACCTTTTCTACATCATCCAAGCCGTTAAAAAGTATCTGACAACCGTTGTTAAGGCAAGTAATAACCATATCGGATTTGTTAATTTTAAACAGGCTGTTAAGCCCCATTTCAGTTATTGTTTTAACAATCTGATTATATGTACTGTTTCTTATGGTCTTTGCCACATTTCTACAGCACAACCAATTTACACCCTTTAAACAGTCTATAACGATTTTTTGACAAAGAAAAAAGCTCTTCCCACTTGAAGAGCCTCCAAAAAATATTTGTGTTGCTTGCTTTTTATCTAGCCAATCTATATATGTATCATTTATAGTAACATTTATATCCATATTTTCACCTCAAAGAGTTATATTTTTTATAAGAAACTATTGACAAGCACTATTAATTGTGCTATAATTAAACCATAGAAAGGAGGAAAGCAAATGAATATAGATACAATAAAAGACCTCTCAGAAATTATTCTTGCTCTTGTATCAAGCGTTTATATGATTGTAAACACCTACTACACAATCAAAAACAACAAGAATAAGAAAAAATCTAAGAAGTCTAAAAGAAAAAGATAGGATTGGGGCGAAAGCCCCACCTATATTCTAATTATAGCACATTCATTTGCAAAATAAAAGATGAAAATTTGCAAACCTATATTGGTAATTTTATTCGTTTTATGTATTATTGATGGCTTAAATGGTGAATTTTCCTCACCCTCAACACTAGATATTATAAAATGGTGTTGTATTATAATATCAATAACTACTTACTTTATTTGTGAAAGGATACAGAAAAAATGAAATTAAAACAAATTCGCCTCGAAAGAGGTCTTTCCGTACCACAATTAGTTGAATTATCAGGAGTACCACGCCGTACAATACAGGAAATAGAAAAAAATGATAATTGCAAAGTTCATACGGCTATTAAGCTAGCTGATGCCTTAGGCGTTACACTTGATGAACTTTGTAGATAATTCAGTAATAAAAGGCAAGGCTTAAATAGTCTTGCCTTTTGTACTGCATATATTAATATTTATAACCTTGTCATCGTCAGTAGTATTGACATTTTCAACTTTATCTCTCCATTTATCAGGTTTCCTGTTTTTAAGCCAAAATATCTGTGCGGTTGTGTCGGGGGGTATCTCCTTTTCAAGTTCTATTATTTCCCCGTCTTTTGTCACTTTCTGTTCTTTGCTTACATAACCTAAAGCCCTTTTTAACAAAGCATTTTCAACCTGAATATCTACTACCTCTTTACCCTTTTTTAGGGTGTCACTTATGTCACCATACTTCTTCTTCCATTCTGCAAGAGTTTTTCTTGATATTCCCATATTGTGAGCAATTTGTTCATCTGTTAAACCATCTCTCGCCCAGCTTTCAAGAAGCAATAGCCCTTCTGGCTCTAACCACTTCGCGTACTTACTTTTTGCCACAACTTAACCACCACCTACTATCTTTCTATAACAAAAAAGAGAACACCTTTATGGGCTGTTCCCTTTACATAATACAATGTTTAAATTTTCATACTAGCATTATACTACAGTATAATAGGACATTACAAGGACATTTTAGGACATTTTTAAAAATTCTTTTCTAAAAGCTTCAAGAGCTTTTTCGTGTAGCCTAGTAATGTGTCTATAGCTTTTTTTGTATTCAACTGCTATTGTTTCAAAATTAGGATATTTCTTATACTCAATATATTTCTTATGTAGTATATCAATGTATGTTGTGTTATCTAGCTGTTGTATCTGATTTATGATAACTTGCTTTAAATCACAAAAATCATCTATTTCTTTGTTTATCTCTTTATCTAAATCAATATATCTATCAGATTTTTTAAAACCATTATTAGCTACACTACACATAACTCTTTCTTTTTCATAGTCTATTGCTTGTACATTAAACCTAATAGATTTTAAATCCTCTAACTGGAGTATTTTTTGGTCTATACACAAATCCATTTTTTCTACTTTTTGTAAATAAACTTTAGCTTCATTATCCATCTTAGCCCTCCTTGACAAACCTAAGCAACCCACTTATAATATTTTTGTACTTATCTAGGTTGCCCTTTGGTTTGCTTGCCAGAGGGCTTTTTTCTTGCTTAAATTTCATCGTGTCGGAAATCCCGACAGATTCACAACTCAAAACTCCCCTTCCGTATAAGGCTCATTCCAGCATTTTTCACAATCATTTTCACACGAAACTTTCTTATTCAAATTCCTAACACAAAGAAAAGGGCGTCCTTTCCATATTGGAGCGTTTGGAAACATTTTTTTAAAGTGTTCCAATCTAGTTTCCACCTGATGTTCGTCAGACCATTTTTGTACGATTTTTATCGCTTCGTCAGGATACGTTCTTTCAAACTCTCCACATGGCAAGTTGGTCTTGTTGTTGTTATCACTAATCGGGCAATCTTTACAATCTATCTCACAATTCCCTGTCATCCTATTCTGCTCTTTAAGATAGTTTTCAGTATATCCGCAATCAACTTTCATTCTCATTACCCTCCAATTCAACCAACTTCTTCATGTACCAGTCAGCTTTTTTCAAGTCTTCTTCGCCATTCTTGTATAAAGCTCTTTTTCTGTACTTCCAAACATTCAGTAAACAGAAATGCTTTACTGCTTCTCCACCAAACACCGTTAGCATCTCATCTATGCACTCCATACCACCATTACAATAATGTGCTGGATGGTCTATATTGTTATTTTCCACAGCTATTCCTCCTTACACTCCCAAACATCGTTTAACCAATCTCCAATGTCTATCTTTTTTCAATCTCAAAACCTCTTTTCATTAATATTATTCTTGCCTTATCAAATTCAAAGACCGTACCAACTTTTCTACCACAACTTTGTCAATTTCAGAATCGGTTATTTCTAAAAGTTTTTGGACTTCTTTAATCATTATCAGCGTGTCAGCCATTTCTTCAACAATATTTTTTCTTGCCTTTGCTTTATTAATCTTTACAGACATATCTTTCCCGCCGGCTTCAACTCTAACATATTTTGTAATGGCTTTTGTCAATTCTGACATTTCTTCAATTAACAATATACTCCTGTTTTTAAAGTCGTAGTGTTTGGCTATGCTGTTAATTATAACTTCTATACCTCTTGTCATTCTTCAAGTCCTTTCCTAACATATGTACAAAACAACCCTCTTTACAAATCAGTATCTTTTCCCAATCAAAGCGTTTGTTTTTATTAAAAACTCTTATAAGGTACTCCATAAACTCTTTTAAATTAGGGTACTCTTTTTCCCTTTCCATAAGTACTTTGTTACCTGTGGTAACAACCACAAAGCTATAGAAAAAATCCTTACAAGGCATCCAGACGGCAACAACCTCTACTGGCATATAACACACCCACTTCTTTTATAATGTCTTACCCTTTGCAAAAACATTTTGTGGCATTTGTTTATATCGTCTACAAGGTCATAGACAACCGGCTGTGGCTTATCTTTAGCCACCCTAGCAACTCTACCAACTGCTTGTACCACAATGGCAAAGTCTTTGACGGGAGTAGCCATAATCAAATCAGTAAGGCAAGGTATATCCAAACCCTCTTTAGCTAGGGCAAAAGTGCTTAAAATCACTTTT
>ERZ773190.1918-NODE-1918-length-17997-cov-13.582599_pt1 | contig 17997 bp, 18 predicted proteins | sample MGYA00511111_ERZ773190 | MGnify/ENA primary metagenome ERZ773190 (study PRJEB29015, sample SAMEA2737777) | human gut metagenome | biome: human gut; feature: human-associated habitat; material: faeces | place: China | collected 2012 ... | reverse complement strand
TGCACGTCGAGCTGCCTGCTCCTCAGCAGACGAAGGCTTTGCCTGAGAACCCGAACCTGATCGAGATCGAGTAAAACGCCGGTCGTGTGCGCCAAAGCACAACGCACATAAGATGCCCCCGGAGAGCTGTAACAAGCCCTCCGGGGGCATTTTTGTTTCGCTATCTTTTCCGTAAGGGAAAACCATGGTATACTGAGAACAGCAACTCGGAATTTATGGAGGTACTTCACTATGGAATACAAACGCTTTGGCGGTAAGCTCCTTGTCCGCATCGACAAAGATGAGGAGATCGGTGAAACAAATTTGATTTTAGGGGGACAAAGATGAGTGATGTAAAAGGAAAGACCGGCGCAGTCCTGAGGGAGACGGCAGTCCTGACCGGGGCGGTGGCGATCATTGCGGCGAGCGTTTTCTTTTTTCTGGTGCCGAGCCATACATCCGTCAGCAGCATTTCCGGCCTTGGCATCGTGCTGTCCAATTTTGTGCCGCTGCCCTTGTCGGTCATTACGATGATCCTGAACGTCGTGCTTCTCATCATCGGGTTCTTTACCTGCGGCAGAGAATTTGGCGCAAAGACCGTATACACCAGTGTGCTGCTGCCGGTGTTTCTGGGGCTGTTTGAAAAGCTGTTCCCGGAGTTCGGCTCGATGACCGGCAGTCAGGAGCTGGACGTGCTGTGCTATATTCTGGTGGTCAGCATCGGGCTGAGTATTTTGTTCAACCGCAATGCATCCTCCGGCGGGCTGGATATCGTGGCAAAGATCATGAACAAGTACCTGCACATGGAATTGGGAAAAGCCATGTCTCTGTCGGGAATGTGTGTGGCGCTTTCCGCGGCCCTGGTCTACGATAAAAAGACCGTGGTGCTGAGTATCCTCGGTACTTACTTCAACGGCATCGTGCTGGACCATTTCATCTTTGATAACAGCATCAAACGCCGCGTCTGCATCATCACCGAAAAAGAGGAGGCGCTGCGTCAGTTCATCCTCTATGACCTGCACAGCGGTGCGACCATGTACGAGGCCATCGGTGCATACAATCTGGAAAAGCACAACGAGATCATTACCATCGTGGACAAGAGCGAATATCAGAAGCTGATGAACTTTATCAACCGGGAAGACCCCAAGGCTTTTGTTACCATTTACAATGTGTCCAGCATGCAGTATCAGCCCAAGATCTGATCGGCGGAGAGCTGCCGCAAAGGGCGGGCCTTTTGCGGCTTGCTCTTTGCCATAGCTGCGTGGTATACTCCGTTCGGAAAGATCAAAGCGCATGGAGGTAAAAAGCATGCTGACCTATACCTATGTTTCAGAGGGAACGTTTGCCCTGATGGAAAAACCAAAGCCGGTGCTGCAGCACGAGCGGGACGCCATTGTAAAGGTGACCCTTGCCAGCATCTGCTCCAGCGACCTGCACATTAAGCACGGCAGCGTGCCCCGGGCGGTGCCCGGCATCACCGTAGGGCACGAGATGGTGGGCATCGTAGAAGAAGTGGGCAGTGCGGTGACCAATGTGAAACCCGGCGACCGGGTGACGGTGAACGTGGAGACCTTCTGCGGAGAGTGCTTTTTCTGCAAAAAAGGCTTTGTGAACAACTGCACCGATCAAAACGGCGGCTGGGCGCTGGGCTGCCGCATCGACGGCGGGCAGGCCGAGTATGTCCGGGTGCCCTTTGCGGATCAGGGACTGAACAAGATCCCGGACGGCGTTACCGATCGGCAGGCGCTGCTGGTGGGCGATGTGCTGGCCACCGGCTTTTGGGCGGCACGCATCTCGGAAATCACCCCCGAGGATACCGTGCTGATCCTCGGTGCAGGGCCGACCGGCATCTGCACGCTGCTGTGCGTCATGCTGCACAGCCCCAAGCGCATCATCGTCTGTGAAAAGGACGCAAGCCGCCTGCAGTTCATCCGTCGGCACTACCCGCAGGTGCTCACCGTGCAGCCGGAGGACTGCGCCGCCTTTGTGCGTGCCCACAGCGACCACGGCGGGGCCGATGTGGTGCTGGAGGTGGCAGGGGCAGACTCCACCTTCCGGCTGGCATGGGAGTGTGCACGGCCCAACGCCGTTGTGACGGTGGTGGCGCTGTACGATAAGGCACAGACCCTGCCGCTGCCGGAAATGTACGGCAAAAACCTCACCTTTAAGACCGGCGGCGTGGACGGCTGCGATTGTGAAGAAACGCTGCGTCTCATCGCAGAAGGCAAGATCGATACCGAACCGCTCATCACCCACACCTACCCCCTGCGCCGGATCGCAGAGGGCTACGAGCTGTTTGAAAAGAAACGGGACGGCGTGATCAAGGTGGCAGTGGAGTGCTGACGGTCTGCGCCAAGGCACAACGCACATAAGGTGGCCCCGGAGAGCTGTAACAAGCCCTCCGGGGCCATTTTTGTTTCCCGACATCTTTTCCGCAGCGGCAAGGCGTGGTAGAATAAGGGCAGAACCAATCCACAGGTGAGAAAATCGAACTTCAGAGAGAGGAGATGTTTCTATGCAGTCTGATGAGCTGAAACGCCGGATCTCGGCAGGCAGAGGAGATGCTTTGGCTGATCTGGTTTTGAAAAATGCCAGAATCATCAATGTGTTTACCGATGAGATCGACACCGCTGATATTGCCATCAGCGGAAATTCGATCGTGGGCGTGGGTGCGTATCACGGCCGGAAAGAAGTTGATCTGCACGGCAAATATGTCTGCCCGGGCCTGATCGATGGGCATATCCACATCGAAAGCTCCATGCTCTGTGGTCCGGCTTTCGAGCAGGCAGTGCTGCCCCACGGTACCACTGCGGTGGTCACAGACCCACACGAGATCTCGAACGTTGCGGGGCTGGAAGGCTTGGATTTCATGCTGGAAACGACAAAAAATCTGACCCTTTCGGTTTATTTCATGCTGCCCTCCTGTGTTCCGGCCACGGATCTGGATGAATCCGGTGCGGTGCTGAACGCAGAACAGCTCCGGCCTTACTACGGCGATCCCCGTGTGCTGGGGCTTGCAGAGCTGATGAATGCCTATGGGACGGTGCGCTGTGACCCGAAGATCCTGCAGAAGATCCGCGACTGCACCGAAGCGGGAAAGATCGTGGATGGCCATGCACCGCTCTTGAGCGATAAGGACCTGAATGCTTATATTGCGGCAGGCGTTCAGTCCGATCACGAGTGCTCCAACATCGAGGAAGCCATGGAAAAACTCCGGCGCGGACAATACATCATGATCCGGGAAGGAACGGCTGCCAAAAATATGGAGGCCCTGATGCCGCTGTTCCGGGAGCCCTATTGCAGCCGCTGTATGCTGGTGACGGATGATAAGCACCCCGGTGACCTGCTGGACAGCGGCCACATCGATTCCAACATCCGTAAAGCGATCCGGCTGGGCGCAGACCCAGCAGTGGCCGTCAAAATGGCGACGCTGGTTCCGGCACAGTATTTTGGGTTCAAGCAGCGCGGTGCCGTAGCACCGGGGTACCGGGCAGATCTGGTTGTGGTTCCTGATCTGGAATCCTTTACGGTCGAACAGGTTTACAAGAATGGCACGCTGGTGGCCGAGCACGGAAAAACGCTGAAACCCGCACCGCTTGACATCGACCGTGTGAGATTTTCCCACGTTATGGATTCCTTTGATCTGGATGAGATCACACTGCAGGACCTGGAACTTCGGGAAAGCGGGGAGCAGGAGCGTGTCATCTGCCTGAACCGGGGCGAGCTGCTTACGGAGGAAAAAATCATCCCGTTCCAACGGCATCCGGGCAAAGCTCCCGGTGTGGACCCGGAACACAACATCGTAAAACTGGCCGTTTTTGAGCGGCATCATCACTCCGGCCATGTGGGCATTGGCTTTTTAGGAAACTTCAGCCTGAAATGCGGAGCCGTTGCATCGAGCATCGCACATGATTCCCATAACCTGATTGTGGCAGGGGACAACGATACCGATATGATGCTGGCCGGCAACACTGTGCGGAAAAACAAAGGCGGACTTGCGTTTGTGGCAGATGGACAGGTCGTGGCAGAACTTGCGCTTCCGGTGGCCGGATTGATGAGCACCGAAAGCGCAGAGAGCGTTGCGGCGAAAATGCAGGCGCTGAACGATGCCCTCAAGGCACATGGTGTAGCGGAAGATATCGGCATCTTTATGACCCTCGCCTTCGTCAGCCTTCCGGTCATTCCAAAACTCAGACTGAATACATACGGCATCATCGATGTAGCGCAGCAGAAAGTCGTTCCGGCTGTTTTTTAATAGGCGATAACAAAAATACTGCCGGAGATCGACCTGAATGGTCCGTCTCCGGCAACAGAACAGTTCGTTCCTACTCTTAGAAGCGAGCCGCATCAAGAGAAAAATTGACGGAAATTCTTATTTGATAAATCGTAAGTTATATGTGGAGGAGGATTATTATGAATACAGTTAGAATGATTTTATGTGGAAATGTTGAAGATAGCAGAATGAATCCAAGTGAAAAGGTAGGAGTAGTATCAGTAGTTTTTGTTTCTACAGAGGAGGAAAAAATTAAGAATAAACTTAAAAAATTGCAAGATAAAAATCCTGAAAAATTTTATATGGAATACGTTACTCCATTAGATGTTGACTTAACAAGTTTAGAACACTATCCATCGATTGAAATATCAAAAAATGATTTACAATAGCAACTTAGAATTTGTGGAGGAAACAAATATGGAAGATAATAAATCAACGAATGTCAAGAAAACGGTAAAATCAGGAATAACTTTTGGAAGTGCATTAGCTATGGTTATTAGTTATACAGCGTGGAAGGCTGTCGGTTGGGCGATTTTTCATGGATTACTTAGTTGGGTGTATGTCATATACTTCCTTTTGCGTTACTAAATTCACGTTTGTGGAAGTTATAAAGGGGTGCATCATGGAAATCGAGTATAAACAAAAGATTTCACGGCCGATGAATTGCAGAAACTGTTTTTATCCGTATGATAATTACTCTGCAATGGTGCGGAAGCACTTTTTGTGAGTTGGTATGATGGATCGATTTGCAGCTAGCAAGGAAACCGTAAGGAGTACAGAGCATGGATGCAAACTGTACCAGTAAAAGAAGGAAAGTCAAGAGTATGGAAACGGTATACATTGCAGGCGGGTGCCTTTGGGGCGTCCAGCATTTTTTTGACACGGTGCCCGGTGTACGGACGACCGAAGCCGGGAGAGCCAACGGAACAACAAACACGCTGGACGGCCCGTATGATGGATACGCAGAGTGCGTTAAAGTGGTCTTTGATGAGAAATGTACCAGTGTTACAGAGCTTATGGAGCATCTGTTTGAAATCATCGACCCGTACAGCCTGAACAAACAGGGCGTTGATGTTGGAAAAAAGTATCGCACGGGGCTTTACAGCACAAATCTCGGACATCTGGAAGAAGCAAGAGCCTTTATTGACAGCCGGAAGGACCGGGATAAAATCGTTGTGGAAGTGCTGCCGCTGACGAATTACGTCCGGAGTGCAGAGGAGCATCAGCATCATCTGGAGCGGTACCCGGAAGACTGCAGCTACTGTCATATCCCGGATGAAGTCTTAAACAAATACAGGAATCAGTAAGCAAAGGAAAAACGAAAATGCGGGGATTGGGAACGATCATCAATGCGCTGGCCATTGTGATGGGCGGTGTGCTGAACAATCTCTCGCTGGTAGGAAATATTCTGATTTTTTGTGTGGGCATCAATCTGGTGTGGCCAAGAACCATCAAGGTGGCAAACCTGCTGCCGTCCCTTCTGGTTGCAGTGGCGCTGACGGGGATTTTATGAATCGGAACTTGACGAGGAGTGTGATTGTATGAAAAAGAAGCTATCTGTTATAGCTGTAATCATCTTGGTTCTTGCGATATGTGTATCGGCGTGGTTTTATGGATACTACAATCACAAAAGCAACGACAATCTTCCCACTCTGGCGGCAATCGCAGAAATGAGTGAAGCCGATGTTAATAGCCTTTTGCCTGGGTATCATATTGACCAGCTTAGAGAGGTATGGGGGAAGCCTGATACCAGTGAAAACGGCACAGCATGTTGGAAAATAGGAAATGATACCATTCTCGTTGTGAGTTATAAAAATAATGGTATAGTTGCGATTTGTGGCCTTAAAGACGATAGCGGTGCCTCCATAGGAGAATAACAAATTCAAGTTTGATAGCCAGGCTGATTTTTCGAAATAGTTATTTGAAAAAGTCGGAGTCGGCCCATCAACCAGTTATGTACGAAAATAAAACGAATAAATATTTTGATCCTGCACAGAATCGTGCAGGGTCATTTTTGTTGATATGTTCTGAAAAATGCTATCCGCGTGGCATGGCTACTTGATGTATGTCAAGTGCAATGAACTGAAAATAGTGATTGTGGAAAAAAATCAAGAGAACGTACTCTTATAGTATAGAGCAGCAACGCTCATACAAGGATGGCAAGTGTACCAGTGTTTTTGTACATTTCCCTTATGAATTTGCCCCTTGTACAATGAAAGAACAAGGAGGCGTTCGAAATGACAGACTATATTGGAAATTATAAGAATCGACCGCGCAGGGTGGTGTTTTATGGCCGCGTTTCAACAGAACATGAGGAACAGCTATCTGCGCTGGGAAATCAGATGGAATGGTATACAGACCTTGCATTACGCAATCCCAACTGGACCGTTGTAGCGCAGTACATAGACGAAGGCATAACCGGTACCCAAATGAAGAAACGTCCATCATTTATGCGGATGATAGAGCATGCAAAGGAACACCGCTTTGACTTGATTGTCACCCGTGAATTGTCGAGGTTTGCGCGTAACACGGTGGATGCGTTGAATGCTACGCGAGAACTGAAGCAATACGGCGTGGAAGTCTATTTTGTAAATGATGGCATCTGGACAATGGACGGTGATGGAGAAGTTCGCTTGACCATTATGGCGAGCATTGCCCAAGATGAAAGCCGCAAGACCAGTGAGCGCGTAAAAGCCGGACAGAAGATGAGCCGTGAGAAAGGTGTACTCTATGGCAGCGGTAATATTATCGGTTATGACCGTGTGGATGGAACTTATGTAATCAATGAGGAACAGGCGGCAACGGTGCGCAGAATCTTTAATCTGTACGCCGAGGGGCACGGAGAAACGACTGTTGCCAAAATGCTTATAGAAGAAAACCGCAAGGATGGCGGTGGTGGCCTGAGCTGGACGGCGAGCAAGGTATCACGGGTACTCCGCAAGCCCACTTACAAGGGCTATATGACCTATAATAAATCCCATATTGATGACTTCCTCAGCCATAACCGCATCAATCACAGCGAGGAGGACTTTGTTCTTGTAAAGGGAAACTTTGAGCCAATCGTCTCAGAGGCGCTATGGGAAACCTGCAATCAGATCCGCAGTAAGCGAGCTGCATTTGTCAAAGGAAAAGATGGTCGTGCCCATAAATTTGGTGTGTCCTTTCCGCAGAACAAATGGACGAAAATTCTGTTTTGCGATTGTGGGATGCGATTCCAAATCGAAGGCTACGATAAAACGGCCAACGGTGGGAAAAATATGCGGCTTATCTGTGCACGGTCGAAAATGTTCAAAAAGAAAGATGCCGCCAGAGCACTGAACGGTATTCCTTGTCCGGCACCATACGCATCTGAATGGAAGCTGGAATTGATGGCAAGGGAAGTGTTCCGTACAGTTTGGAAAGAAAATGCCGAGGATATACTGGGTCTTTTGCGGATGTTGGATGCAAATCTGAACACTACCGGCACACCGAATGATGGAAACCAGCTGGAGAACAAGCTCTCTGCGCTGAATGAGGAATTGGACGATCTTGTCAGCCAGCGGGCAAGCCGAAGCATAACTATGGATGATTTCTTAAGCAGAAGTACGGAAATAAACAATGAGATTATAAATGTCGAAGGCTTACTGCAAAGTTCCATACAGGAACAGCGTCCTAAAGCAAGGTTAGATATGCACAGCATCGAGGCTGCACTCAGCGATGATGCCTCTTTTCCGGATGGTAAAATAGAGCCGGGCTTTCTGGACAGGTATGCCAACCGGATTGTAAAAAGCAATAACCGCTACATTTGGATGTTGCAGTTGGTGAATGTGCAGCAGATCATGCCTATCCAATCGGAAAGGCAGCCGATAGCGATGGTTACCTATAAAAGTGGCGTTCCCTATGATATTGAGCAAGAGCAAACCGGCAAGCAGGATAAAGAAAGTGCTGGACCCGATTGCGCGACAATATGTCGTCCACAGGATTTCTTTTTGAACATGAGCCGAACCAAAAGAAAGCGTAAGTTGGTGGAATGGCTGGAAAGCTGTCAAGAAAATCAGGTGAACGTGCTGGATGAAAAGATACCACTTTTGAGTTTTGCGGTTGACTTTGTAACAGCCTATGAGTATCAGAAAGCGCGTGGGATTAAGATCCACCCCGGTTTGTGGAAAGATATGCGTGTGGATATATTTCTGGTAAAAAAAGAAAATTGAAAAAGTTGTGGAAAAAATCCGATTCGCTGTTCTCTTATGTATTAGGAGGTTCCAAACCTCCGAGAAAGTGAATAGCGTCCTCTGCTGTACCGCATTGGGGAAGCAGCGCCATGACTGGATTCCACGAGCGTGCCAAGATGCGAGAAAACATATCGCATGGCTGCAAAGCGATGCGAGGCAAAGCGCCGGGAAGGGTTGCCTGTCTGGAATTTGCAGAGGGAGAGAAACGCACAGCTATAACGACAGATCGTGCCGTGGAGGAAATACTTCCACGGCATTATTGTGTCGTTATGGAATGACGCTAGATTTGCTATTTGAATCAGTAAATGGTAATATTATAATTTAGATGAGGAATAGACCGTGATGGCAACTATTCGGGAATTCCGAATGGTTCAAACAGATGACATCTGACAGGTTCATCGAAGGAAAATTATCGAAATTTGTGGCTTATTGCGCCTTTCGAGTTTTATCTGCATATATTTTTGAAGATTATATGCAGAAAGCAGGATTCCATGTGGCAAAATTTAATCATCGTCATAGCAGATGAGGTGTCTGCGATGATAGATCATGCTATGAAAGAGATCCCTGCTGCGGCGCTTTTGTACCTTTTGTACTATTATAGGGAAATTTCCAACTTGCTATTTGTATCGATAAATGGTACTATATGACTATACTAATGTCATTTGAATGTTTAGAAATAAATGACTTCTGAAGGAGGCTTTGGCGAAATGGGAAGATTCGTGAATCCGGATAATAGTGCGTTTCAAGTTGCACTGAATTCAAAAATTTATATGGATAAAACGGGTCTGCTGGAATATACCAACAGCGTTCTTGATACACCAGAAGCATATATCTGCAATAGCCGCCCCCGGAGATTTGGTAAGTCCTATACGGCTAATATGCTGGCAGCCTATTACAGCAAAGGCTGCGATTCAGAAAAGATGTTCGATGGGCTTACAATCGGCAAGAGTAGCGACTTCAAAAAGCATCTCAACAAGTATGATGTGATCCATATAGATGTACAATGGTTTTTGTCCAGCTGTGCAGACATCAAAAGTATTATATCCTACATTACGCAATCAGTTTTTGAGGAACTAAAAGAGTACTACCCTGAAGTTCTTCCTAACGAAGTGTTGACATTGGCGGACGCTTTGTCGCGCATCAGAAACTCGACCGGTCAGAAATTTATTGTGATTATTGATGAATGGGATATTCTGATCCGAGATGAAGCAACCAATAAGGCTGTTCAAGAAGAATATATCTATTTCCTGAGAGGCTTATTCAAAGGTACAGAGCCGACAAAATACATTCAGCTTGCATACCTCACCGGCATTCTGCCAATCAAAAAGGAAAAAACGCAGTCGGCCTTGAATAACTTCGATGAGTTTACCATGGTCAGTGCCAGCACGTTGGCACCTTTCATTGGCTTTACGGAAGAAGAAGTTAAGAATCTTTGCGAGGAGTACCACAAAGACTTTGACAAGGTAAAAAAGTGGTACGATGGTTACTTGTTGCGGGATTACCAAGTTTATAATCCCAGAGCTGTTGTCAGCGTTATGCTGAAGGGAGAGTTTAAGAGCTACTGGTCGGAAACGGCTTCCTATGAAGCAATCGTTCCTCTTATCAACATGAACTATGATGGGCTGAAAACGGCAATCATTGAAATGCTTTCCGGTGGGGAAGTTAAAGTAAACACGGCTACCTTCAAGAACGATACCGTTAATATCCAAAGCAAAGATGATGTTTTGACATATATGATCCATCTTGGCTACTTGGGATATGACCAGAACCGAAAAACAGCGTTCGTTCCGAATGAGGAAATCCGGCAGGAATTGACACTTGCGGTGGAAAGCAAGCATTGGAATGAGATGTTGTTGTTCCAGCAGGAGTCTGAGAAGTTGCTGGATGCGACATTGGATATGGATGGCGATGCAGTAGCCACTCAGGTTGAAAAAATCTATGATGACTATGTTTCTGCCATCCAGTACAACAATGAAAACTCCTTGAGCAGCGTCTTGGCGATTGCATACCTGAGCGCTATGCAATATTACTTTAAGCCGGTTCGAGAGCTGCCCACAGGCAGGGGCTTCGCAGACTTCGTTTTCGTTCCAAAACCGGAGTACAGAAATGACTATCCGGCGCTTGTTGTGAAGTTGAAGTGGAACCAAACGGCGGAGACTGCGATGCAGCAGATTAAGGAAAAGAAATATCCGGATTCGCTGCGTGGCTATACAGGAAATCTTCTCTTGGTAGCTATCAACTATGACAAGAAAACGAAGAAACATCAGTGCCTTATTGAAAAAGTAGTATAAAGATCATGCCGTGGGAGGAACCTTCTTCCACGGCTTTTCTATACCATGATTGAGTCATTGACTTGTACATTTTGAAAATACTGAATGCAGTATTATACTGATGGGAAAGGAGGGAAAACCGATGCAATATGATAAAGCAGACCAGCAAAACTGCCCGTGCAGAGTCGTGTTCTATGGGCGCGTGTCCACGGAACTTGAGGCGCAAATATCAGCACTGAAAAATCAAATGAACTGGTATCTGGAGCTTGCAGAACATCATCCGAATTGGACGGTGGTTGGGCAATACGCCGATGAAGGAATCTCAGGTACTGGCATGAAAACCCGGCCTTCTTTTATGAAGATGCTGCGAGATGCCCGGAAAAAGAAGTTTGACTTAATCGTGACCCGCGAGGTTTCCCGTTTTGCCCGAAACACGGTGGATACTTTGGTTACGACCCGTGTGCTGAAACAGTACGGCGTTGAAGTGTACTTCGTCAATGATGACATCTGGACGATGCGTGGCGATGGAGAAGTTCGCCTGACCATTATGGCAAGCCTTGCGCAAGATGAAAGCCGTAAAATGAGTGAACGCACCAAGGCGGGCATTCAGACGTCACAGAAAAAAGGCACCTATGTTGCGGGACCGACACCGTTTGGATATAAGCGTGATAAAAAGGCTCATACGCTTGTGGTGCAGGAAAGTCAGGCAGAGACTGTCAGAAAAATTTTTGCTTGGTATGCTGATGGCATAAATGGCACCGAGATAGCCCAGACACTAACGCAAGAAGGCGCACCGAATAAATCTGGAATGCCACAATGGAGCGCGCGTCAGGTTCTCTCAATCACCAAGAATACGATTTATAAAGGGTATTTGACATACAACAAATCGCATATTGATGATTTCCTCAGCCATAAAAGCATCAAGAACAGCGAACAGGATTACATTCTGGTGAAAGGCAGTTTTGAGCCAATCATTTCAGAGGAACTATGGGATAAATGTCAGCGCCGCAGACATGCATGGCAGTCGTACAAAGACGGCAATATAACGCAGGCTTACTTGTATGGAAAGAGCGAACACGCCGACAAATGGGCTTGCCGCATGTTTTGTGGCTGCGGAGCCAGAATGCGGGCGTTCCGCGCAGAGAAAGGCATTGTTCGATATATCTGTTATCAGCGGTCGCTGAGGAATGTAGCCCCCAAATGCAGCGCCCCCAATGTGCAAGCATGGAAGCTCGAATTGATGGCGCGAGAAATCTACAAAAACGTTTGGCAGGATCACCGGCAGGATATTTTAGAAGAATACCAGCAGGAACAAGAAAACGGAGCTGCCAATAGTGAAAAGGTAGAGGAAGCACTCAGCTGGCAAGAGTCGTTCCCAAACGATGAAGTCAGCCGGGAATTTCTGGACAGATTTGTGCCGAGAATCTTCTCCATCGATGGACAGAAATTCATCTGGGAACTAAATCTATTTCAAGAGTCATGCACTGTTCAATGCAATGTGCGCGGAACGTACAATTACCATTCGATTTCGGCGGAAAAAATCATGCCGGGAAAAACAAAAGCGAAGAAAGTGGATGGGGCCGTCAATAGGATACTTGAGGATACAAACAGTACGCGCTTTTGGGTACATACCTATGATGACGACCCAATAAGCAGGCTGCTATTAAAGCTCCCCGCAAGTAATTTGCAGGTTGCTTCTAAGCGCTGCAATGGCTTCCAATAGGGGTACATCCTTATAGGAATTGGCGTTGCTGCGTGCTTTGGACGGGAATGTGGAAAGACCTGAGTTTTAAGGTCAATCTATAATAACCTGTTAAGTCCCTAATTGCTTTTATCGCAATTAGGGACTTTTTTTATTGTTTTGACCGTATGAATACATTTTTGCAAGAATGTACAGGGTTTCGGATGTACATTTCGGGGCCCGAATTTACCCGAAAATCTACAAGTCAGGAGCACGCAGAACTATGAGTATGTGTTCTTTTGATTATCATTTTCACAGGGCAATGGTGTATGAACATGATGGATCATTTGATGTCCTGCTTTTGGGAAGATCTGCGGGAATCCGCGGAAAAAGAAAAGATGGCTAAAAACAAAGAAAATAAGAAGTGAAGCACTTGCCTTGAGTACATAATGTCGCTTGAAATCGGGCCAGTAGGGATAGCACTTTAATGCCATCCCAGGGCGAGTGTATTTCAACCAGTAATTCACAGGATCCCTGCTCTGCCAGTTCACTGGCAGAGCTTTTTTATACGAAAAAAGTAGACAGAATTACTCCAGCCAGAATGTGCTCCTTAAATCCTCAATGATATCATAGGGATAGCGCACAGCACAGCCATCGAGCGTTTCCATGTAGTCGATCAATTTCCGCGCAAGAGCAGTGCCTTGCTGGCTATGTCGTACCGTGGGGTGTCCTTATTAGTCCAAATCGGCAGAACAGTGCGTAAATGTACGAAACGCCCCGAACATCGCCCAGTGCCTTGGGGCGCTCGACTTCAGCACCGATTTCTTCAATATTTCGGAAAGCCGGCAGTACGGAACTCCAGGTAAGACTTTTGCTGTTCTCGCGTCGGGTGATCCACAGCTCCTTAGTAAATTTGCCGTGGCGTCCCATTTTCAGATCGTAAGTAAATGGCAAGCCGGAAAGCGTTGTAAATGGATAATTGCGAAAAGCAACAACGCAGTTCCAAAGAGTTTTCTCGGTGGGATTTTCCCGCAAGCGCTGCACAGCTATATAACGGCGCTGGCGTTCGGCACCGGTGCTTAGGTTGTCTGCAGCGGTTTCGGCAGGGAAGTACAGGCATTTGCTGTAGGGTAGGTAAGACGCCACCGAGGATGTGGAAAGCTGCATATCCCGTGCAGTGAAGGCGATAGCGTCCTTATGAGGGATGCCTTCCTGCTGATACGCAGAGAATCGCTCATTGACCCGCGTGGCGATTTCAGACCTATATACGCCGGCGGCGATCAATAACTTGCGCACCTTGATGGGGTTCAAAGCCAGGTCATCCGCAATCTTCTGCAGGGAAGGGTGGCTCTCCCCAGAACCGTATAGAAACACAGCCTGCTGCATCTGGCGGCGGAGAAGTTCTTGCGTATCGTGATTCGGTTTTCTTGGATTTGGGGCATCATCTGAATGAGGTTGATTTGATGGCTGGGCCTTATTAGCGTCACAAGCTGTTTTCACGGAATCTAGCTCCTTGCTGAAATGGGGTAGGGGAGAGAGGGACTTCAATTGAAGGGCGGAATTGAGTTTAGTTCATATAGAAGGCGTGTCATATTACTGCGTCACAATCTATATAAATGACTCTTAAAACAGCCGTGCAACCTATGCACGGCTGTTACGGGTTATTTCAGCTTATCAATGATTTCATCGGCACTCATGCCCTCGGCCAGAAGCTTCTTCAGCATGGCCTCTGCCTCACCGCGCTTTGCAGCCTCAGCAGCCGCAGCCTCAACAGCGGCCTTCTTGGCCACCAATTTAGCCAATTCCTTGTCGAGCCTCTTTGCTGCAGTATTCTTGCTTTTTAGTTCTGCCTTCAGCTCTTCGATATTTGCAGCAACAGCTGCAATCTCATTCGCTGCAGCATCCTTTTCAGCCTGCTTTTCCGCAATAAGCGCTGCATAATCAACCGTCAAAGACTTCTTGTTTTTGCTACCTTTAGTTCTGGGCATAAGTACCACCTCTCCATTCAAGTTTATATTTCGAGTATAGCATTATGGTTTGGGAATTGCAAGGGTTAATGAGGAACTATGTTATCCTCATCCCCACAACAGAGAGATCTACTAAAAGTATAGGCAATTGCGGAACTACACATTTTCATATGATCTGAAATAACATCTAAACCGAAATCACCCAACATAAACTTGCATTCTTCACTTATTAGGCGAATTAAGGCAAAAACGCATAAATTCTAAATGCCGATACGGTGAGCGAGGTGCGGCAGATGCTAAGCCAAAAGCGCAGATAATACTTTGCGTATTATCGAACATTTTTTGACAACGCAGATGCTGTGCCGCAGCCGCTGGAGCGGTGCTTAAGCCGTCAGGCGGGAATTGTGCGGTGCTGCCTCAAATCATATTCCAAGTAAGAATTGTATCCTCCTGCAAATCTTGAAGCACCTTTCTCCCTATAACAATTTGTGCAAAATCAGGAGAAATTCCAGTACCCGGGCGCTTTGGCATGATGTCTGTTTTTTCAATAACCTCGCCAGCCTTCATATCTCGTGTTAGAACCAATGAGCGTCTGGCCTCCTTTCTAGGAACCAATTCACAATCAAGTACAGTTTTATTTCCAGAACCAAGCACTTGATCAACCCATTTAAAGTTGGCAACAGCTTTTTTAAAATCACTTGGATCGCCAGAATGGTAATGATCATTTCCTGTCAGTGACTTATCAAGAGTAAAGTGCTTTTCAATAATCTCTGCGCCTAAGAAATATGCGGCTGCTAAAGTTTGCATATTTTCATCTGGAGCAACATGATCTGAATAGCCAATTTGCACGTCAGGGAAAGTACGTTTTAATGTTTGAATCACTTTAAGATTCGCATCTTTGGGGGATGTCGGATAAGACAGAACACAATGAAGGATTGCTATATCATTATTTCCTGTCTCCATAATCGCACGGATTGCTTCATCCACTTCGGACAGATAAGCTGCTCCGACAGAAACAATCATTTTTTTTCCTTTTTGAGCAATATGCTTAATAAACGGAATGTTCGATAAATCCGAAGATGAAATCTTATAAAAATCAACCATTCTCTCTAAGTAGTCAGCCGATGCATAATCAAAAGGCGTTGATGTAAAATCCATTCCCTTGGTATGCGTATAATCGCAAAGTTCTTTATAATCTGATTCATTAAAACCATCATGCTTTTGAAATAACGCATGCTGTGTCTTAGTCGACTCTTTAGTTAAATCCCAATATGCAGGGGAATTTTTTGAGACAATTGTGTCTGCCTTATAAGATTGAAATTTTGCACAGTCGCATCCAGCATCCGCGGCGGCATCGATGTACATTTTCGCTGCGTCAAGCGGCGTTATATTCAATGCTTTTGCGGTATCATAAAAATTCACTCCCATTTCTGCAATTAAGTAAGGTCTAGAATGTCGCATAGTAATTACTCCTTTTTCATAAGCTGTTAATTAAATTCATTACTCGTTTTCTTCCGCCACGAAGGTCATGACTTAATAGCATATTTTGATAATGCTGCCTGCCCTCCTGAGACATATTTAAGTACATGTTAAGTGTGGCCTTTATAACTTCATCCGCTGGATTAAGACCGATAAATATCCTTGTAAGCTCTTGTAATAGCAGCGCGGCTCAACTGGCCTAATTTCGGTGTCTGATATAAACCAGACATCGTTACTCTGTCCGACATATTCTTCTTTTAGAAGGTCGAGGATACCTGTTGGGATAGGAATGTCGCGCTCGGAACTTTGCGTTTTGGGAGATTGCGTTACCAAGGTGGTTTTTCCGGGTGCCATATAAATTCTCTTAACCGTGCGCCGAACAGAGAGAACACCGTTTTGCAAGTCGAAATCACCCCATTGCAGCCCGCACACTTCTCCGATGCGCAGACCCATCTGCATCATCAACAGCATACCAAGCCTCCTGGGTGTTGGCGAAGAGCGAACAAAAGCACAAACAGATTTTTGTTCCATATTATTTAGAACCGAAGTGTTGGATGAATTCACAGTTGAAAGTTTGAGATCAATTTCAACGGGGCGCATAATATGTAGATGTACCGCATAGCGGCAAATTCTCCGTACAAGCGTCAAGCACTCCTTGCTCATTGCGTTGCTCAGGGTCTTGTGGTTTTGGTCTACAGGAGCAATAATTTCCAGAAGGCTGCTTTCTAGAATGCTTTCATTCAAAGCTTGAACACGATATGGACCAAGCACAGGCAAAATGTAGTGTTGGAGCGTGTAGTGATAGTGTGCTGCTGTAGAAGGTTTGACACCTAAAAAAATGGAGCTTTCCCAAGTGAGAGAAAGCTCTGAAAAAGTTGGATTATCTACATTTAGTGCAAATTGTTGTACCTCCATCTTTTTGATGGTGAGTTTTTCCTTTACTTCAGTGTAAGAATGCCCATAAATGTATCCCCAGATTGCGGTCCTGTCAGCTTTTCGCCCTTTAATAAAGCAACCCTCCCAACGACCATCTTTCCTCTTTCTGATGTTTTCTCCGTGCTTTGGCATAATGCTCCTCCTTGTTCGATTTGTAATGATGTAACATTACTTTTATATGTTTCAGCTATTCTATAGGAAAAAGTGTGCCCAATATGGTGAAAGTGACAAAAATGTGTTCGGGTACGGTTTGATATAACCCGTTCTGTTGAAATGTGTCGCATTGTGTGGTACTATATCTATACATATTATATATGGGCTTCTGTGGAAATAGGTATCATCCATTCTCAAAATGGATGATACTTTTTAGAGGCTTGGATTGTCCTTCAAGTATCTCATTTGTTGAAGTATCAGAAAGAGGAATTGTGAAGGTTATCAGGGACGTTGGAATATATATGGCGCCTTGGAAAACGAGCAAAAAGTACTTGAAGAACAATTTGAGCCCACGGGTCAGTTGCTGTTGAGCAACGAGCCGTGGGCTTGTTTCAGTTCATACAAATGTGCGGCCAACGCAGTTTGCTGAAGTAGGATTGTTGTAAGAGGTCAGTCAAAAACATAAAAATCGATGTTCAAAAAGCGTAAGTGATTTTAATAGGCCACCATTGACTAACAGTTTAGTGCGGTGTTGACAACAGGCGAGTCTACTCAACAAAGCGTTAAAAATCGCAAAAATGATGCTCAAAAGTGGCGTAAAAAGCTCACTTGTTTTGAAAATTCGTCAAACTAAACAAATGAGCCTAAAAATTGAAACGACGAGGTATATAGAATAACTACAAAATCGTTATTGCAGCACCAACAAATGTCTACTCAACAAACCATATTGACGTAGCATCGCCCAGAAGAACCTGTTTTGCACACTATATAGGGCACTGAAATTGGTTGTATTTCACAGCTATATGAACTATAAATGCGAGATATTTATACAAAACACTGAACTTTTGGCCCCTGTGGCACAAAATTGGCACAATTTTTTCAGAAGAATCATAGAAATGGCGGAAAACAGGAGAAAACAACAAAAATCCATGAGTTTATCATTAACGTCTGAAACTGTTGTTGAGTACACTATCTGACCCGCTAATGACACCTACATCATAACGGTTTGTTGAGTCATGAAAAATAGAGAAAAACAGATGATTTCTAC
>ERZ773190.1913-NODE-1913-length-18019-cov-3.191605_pt1 | contig 18019 bp, 18 predicted proteins | sample MGYA00511111_ERZ773190 | MGnify/ENA primary metagenome ERZ773190 (study PRJEB29015, sample SAMEA2737777) | human gut metagenome | biome: human gut; feature: human-associated habitat; material: faeces | place: China | collected 2012 ... | reverse complement strand
GAATATAGAAGCAGCAAGGTCTTCTTTGGCAGCACCATCATTGATCAGAGGCTGGATATCTGTCTTGGCAAATACACCACATCGCGCAGCAATGGTATAGAGAGCTTTATAATTTTTTGCATATTCGTTCAGTCCGGAGGCGTCAGTCTGTAAAAGAGATGCCATCTGATCGATGAAGGATCCTGTACCACCGGCACAGACGCCGTTCATACGCTGTTCTACATTACCACCTTCAAAGTAGATAATCTTGGCATCTTCTCCGCCGAGTTCGATAGCAACGTCTGTCTGAGGTGCATAGTCCTGGAGAGCAGTAGATACAGCGATTACTTCCTGTACAAACGGTACACCAAGATGTTTCGCAAGAGTCAGTCCGCCGGAACCGGTAATGACCGGTGATGCATGGACAGGACCTAATTTATGTACCGCTCTTCCTAACAGATCGGAAAGAGTTTCCTGGATGTTCGCGAAATGCCTCTCATAATCAGAAAATACCACTTCATTATTCTCATCTAATATGGCAATCTTTACGGTTGTAGAACCGATGTCGATACCAAGTGCGTATAATTCTTTTTGATTCATATTATGTAACTCCTTATCATGTTAATCTATATGTCTTTCTTCTTATTAAATGCATTTTGCTTAATTGCAACCTGTAACATTATACGACAAAAGTTCTCAAAAGACAATTAACAAATGTTGAAGATATGTTAAAAAGAGATGAACTTTACTTGGCACAATTGACAAATATCAGTTGGGAAGGTAGAATATCTACAGTGTGAGAATAAACGTAAAGGAGCAGTTATATGAACAATTGGTTAGATAAACTTGAACGGAAATTTAGCAGATATGCTATTCCAAATTTGATCACATATATTATAATATTATATGCAGCCGGATTTGCGCTGGAGTTGATTAACCCGACGTTCTATAGCCAGTTCTTAAGTCTGGATGCCAGCAAGATTCTCCAGGGGCAGATATGGAGAATTGTTACATTTATTATCCAGCCTCCGTCTGACAGTCTGATCTTTATTGCATTTGCATTGTATCTCTATTATATGATAGGGAAGCAGTTAGAGGCAGCGTGGGGGGCGTTTCGTTTTAATCTGTATTTCTTTTCGGGAATGCTCTTTATTGTACTGGGAGCCATACTGGCATATTTACTGACAGGCACTGTGTTACCAATGGATACATGGTATCTGAATTTATCGTTATTCTTTGCATTTGCAGCACTGTATCCAGATATCCAGCTGTTATTATTTTTCGTTATTCCGATTAAGATCAAATGGCTGGCTATACTTGATGGCTTGTATTTTATCTATGCGATTGTGCAGGCTTTTCTTCCGGCCTACGGCGGAGGTGTTTTTGGTATATATTATAAGGCGAATGCGCTTGCAGCATTTATCTCAATACTGAACTTTATCATTTTTTTCCTGAGTTCACGTAATATGAAGCCTTACACACCAGGTCAGATGAAAAGAAAGAATGATTTCAAGCGCAAGATGAGACATGCGGAAAGACCGGTAAACAGCTATGCAAATGGGGCAAAACACAGATGCGCAGTCTGCGGAAGAACAGAACTGGATGATCCGAATCTGGAATTCCGGTATTGTTCAAAATGTAATGGCAATTATGAATATTGCCAGGATCATTTGTTCACACATACACATGTTAAATAATCAAGAGAGGAATAGGAGAAATATGAAAAAAACAAAAATTATCTGTACAATGGGACCAAATACAAATGATGAAACCATGATGAGAAAGTTAGTTCAGAATGGAATGGACATTGCAAGATTTAACTTTTCACACGGTGATCACGAAGAACAGAAGGGCCGTATGGATATGTTAAAGAAGATTCGTGAAGAAGAGAACAAACCGATCGCAATTCTTCTGGATACAAAAGGACCTGAGATCCGTACAGGTGTATTAAAAGATGGAAAGAAAGTACAGCTTGAAGCAGGAGAGACATTTACCCTGACAACAGACGAGATTGTCGGAGATAACAAGATTGTTTCTATTACATACAAAGGTCTGGTAGAAGATGTCAAAGCCGGAAGTACGATCCTGATCGATGATGGTCTGATTGAACTGAAAGTAAAAGATAAAAAGGGAAATAACATCAATTGTGAAATTGTCAATGGCGGCGAGCTCGGAGAAAAGAAAGGTGTTAATGTACCAAACGTTGCGATCCGTCTTCCAGCTATCACAGATAAAGACCGTGATGACCTGAAATTCGGCGTGGAGCAGGGTGTAGATTTTATTGCAGCTTCATTTGTCAGAAATGCGGAATGTATTCTGGAGATCAAATCATTCTTAAGAGAATGTAAGGCTCCGTATATCCCTGTAATTGCAAAAATCGAGAACTTTGAAGCAATCAAGAATATTGATGAGATTATCCGTTGCGCAGACGGAATCATGGTAGCCAGAGGAGATCTTGGTGTTGAAATTCCGGCAGAGGAAGTTCCATATTTGCAGAAGATGATCATTCAGAAGTGTAACAGTCACTTTAAGACAGTTATTACAGCAACCCAGATGTTGGATTCCATGATTCGGAATCCACGTCCTACAAGAGCCGAGGTAACAGACGTTGCCAATGCTGTTTATGACGGAACAGATGCAGTGATGCTTTCCGGTGAGACTGCACAGGGCAAGTACCCGGTGGAGGCACTTCAGATGATGGTTCATATCATTGAAAATACAGAGCAGCACTTAGATTATGAGGAGATGCTTGAGAAGGAGTATGGTCATTTAAAGAGCGGTGTATCCAGTGCCATTGGATATTCCTCCGTACTTGCTGCTGCAAATCTGAATGCAAAGTGTATTCTGACGCCAACTGTTTCGGGTGCAACTGCAAGGGTGGTTTCCAATTTAAGACCGAGACAGGAGATTCTTGGAATCACACCGAACGAAAGAACTTTAAGAAGAATGTCCATATACTGGGGAGTCAGACCGCTGAAGTCTCTGGAGCATGACAATACGGAGGATATCTGCGAGAATGCTATGGAGCTTGCAAAAGTAAAGAAGTATGTAGAGCAGGGGGATGTAGTTGTCCTGACGGCAGGAATCCCTTCTCCGAATGTAGGAAAAGAAAGAAGTTATACAAGCAATATGATGCGAATTGCTACGATCGACTGATCTCGGGAAGACAATGATAGAATGAAACCCTTACAGTTCTTCAATAAAAAGAAGAGCTGTAAGGGTTTTTGTCTGCTATATAGGTTCTTAGTTCCCCTGTGCCGGATATTCTACAAGATCCAGCACAGAGTTATGGATCAGATAATCATAAACTTCAGCCAGTTCTTTTGGTTCATAAGCGACATCATGAGTTATGGCGTATTTGATAGAATCAGCCAGCCCGAAGGTATAAAATCTTGCAAGACTCTCTTTGGTCAGAATCTTCAGACGGGAAGGAGCTTTCAAAGGATATTTGTTGAACAGGAAAAAGATCAGTTCATAAATAAACTGGAACATCTGCTCTTCAAAAGAATTTGGACCTTCGATCAGGTACAGCTTTTTATAAAATGCCCGGTCTTTAGAAAGACAGGAACAGAGAAGCAGAAAAATATCATTTTCCAGGTGATTTTCAATGAGTACGTCGATTTTTTCCCTGATCTCTTTTTGGAGAATATATTCAAGAATCCCGTATTTATCCTGAAAATGCTTATAAAAAGTAGGACGTATGACACCGGCACCGTCAGTGATCATTTTGATCGTTATCTTATCAAATGGAATCTTAAGGATCAGTTCTCTGAAAGATAGAGTCAGCAAATCTTTGGTAAGTTCTTTTTTATTTTCCATATGTCATCCCATTCCTTTCCGTAAGTCTGCTTTGCAGATTATACCATAAAACTTAAAAGGAAGAAAGTTCAAAGGATACAAAATTTCAAAAATGTAGCCTGTCCAATACAAATCTCAAAAAATGTCTGATCAGAGATACAGTTTAAAAAAGCTGATTCTTAATGAAATAAAAAAAATAGAGTAGAATATCTGGAAAAGGAGGAAATTTCAAAAGGCATAGCTGAAAGGAGAAGATTATGTCATGGATTGAAATTATTTTAATCGGTGCAGGTCTTTCGCTGGATGTTTTTGCATATGCATTATGCAGAGGTGCTGTAGTTGGTGAAATTGACAAAAAAAGCCTGGTGATTCTGGGAGGCGGGTTCACGCTCTGGAATCTGATCAGCCTGACGGCTGGAAATTTTGTGGCAAAGATACCGGTTGTTTCAAAAAATGCAGAGTATGCGGCCAATGACTGGAAATATATATCGGTTGCGATTTTTCTTGGACTGGGCATTTATCTCATCATCAAAGCGGCAAGAGGAAAAGAAATAGAAGAGCGAAAGGCAGAAAGACTGGAATCGAGGCAGTTTGCAATGTGGATGGCAATTACCAGCCTTGATGTATTTATAGCAGGAATTGGATTTGGATTCCTGGATACAGTTTTTTTTAAGACGTTTATAGTGATCCTTCTGATCACTCCGGTCAGTGTGATTGCCGGACTATATGCCGGATGGTGGGCAGGGTGTCAGGCAAGAAAGAAAATTGTGGCAGTTGGTGGCTGTCTGCTTCTGATCGGAGGAATTGAACTTCTGATTCGGCTGACGTAAGAGGCAGGAAGGACAACGATAAGAAATCAGGATACTATAAGAAAGCTGGTATATGCTGATAAAATAGAAGGGTAAATTGAGAAAAAAAGACGAAAGAAAGGACCGGGAACTTCCGGAGAAAAGGTGAAAAAAATGGCAGGTTTAAAATTTCAGGCACAGAGAGCAGCATTCAGCGTGGCAGCAGATGCAGTTTTAAAGTATGTAAATAAGAATGACGACAGAACAAAAGCACTTCTGAAGGTTGTAGATCTGACGGAAAGTTTCGCAAAAGACCGGTTTAAACCGGAGTCATATGAAGCAGCAAGAAAAATGATCCAGGATCCTGAAAATAAGTGGATGCAGTATCTGAACCGTTTATTTGATGAGGTAAGCCCGAATGTATTAAAGACGACAGCGCTGAACCTTGGATTTGATGCAATGCTTTATGGAACCAAAGTGATGCATGAGGCAAGAGAAAAATATCAGTGTAATGTACCGTGGCTGATCCTGATGGATCCGACGAGTGCCTGTAATCTGAAATGCACCGGATGCTGGGCAGCAGAATACGGACATTTGCTGAATCTGTCTTTTGAAGATATGGATCGTGTGATCACGCAGGGGAAGGAGCTTGGTATTTATCTGTATATGCTTACCGGCGGAGAACCGCTTGTGAGAAAAAAAGATATTATCCGGTTATGTGAGAAGCACAATGACTGCGAATTCCATGCATTTACGAATGGAACGCTTGTAGATGAAGAATTTTGTAATGAGATGGAACGGGTAGGAAATCTGACTCTTTCCATCAGTCTGGAAGGATATGAGAAAGTTAATGATGGTCGTCGTGGAAAAGGTGTCTATGAAAAAGTCATGCATGCGATGGATCTTCTGAAAGCTCATGGACAGATCTTTGGAACATCGATCTGCTATACAAGAGCCAATATTGAGACGGTTACATCCGATGAATTTTTGGATATGATCATTGAAAAAGGATGCCGTTATGCATGGTATTTCCATTATATGCCGGTTGGAAATGATGCGGCAGTAGATCTGCTTCCGACAAAAGAGCAGAGAGAGTATATGTATCACCGAGTAAGAGAAATCCGTGGCTTTACCGGTGGAAAGCAGATTTTTGCATTTGATTTCCAGAACGACGGAGAATACGTTGGAGGATGTATTGCAGGAGGCAGAAATTACTTCCATATCAATGCAAATGGAGATGCAGAGCCATGTGTATTCATCCATTATTCCAGTGCCAATATTAAAGAAGTCAGTGTACTGGATGCATTACGCCAGCCATTATTTATGGCTTACCATAATAACCAGCCATTTAATAAGAATCATCTCCGTCCATGCCCGATGCTTGAAAATCCTGAAAAATTACAGCAGATGGTACATGAGACCGGTGCAAAGTCAACCGATCTTCAGTCACCGGAGAGCGTAGAGCATCTTTGTGGAAAATGCGAACAGTACGCATCAATATGGAAAGAGAAAGCGGATGAACTGTGGGAAAAATCAGGAAAAGCAGAGAAAGAAGAAAAAAAAGCCTGAAATGAAGGCTGCAGAAAAAGAAAGCTGTAGAAGAAAAAAGCTGTAAAAGAAAAAACGGTAGATAAAAAATGGTGTGATCTGAAAAGTGGGATCACACCATTTTGCTGTTATCAGTTTGCTGAAAGAATTGATTTTACATGTTCGACTTCTTCACGAGTGGCTTTCTCTGCCGGAACATAGTAACTTTTTTCACGGGCGATCTGATACAGCTTTTCCTGTGACATCTCGCACTGGGAGCGGATCTGCTTAAGACACTGCTTAAGTTCCTTATTTTCTGTCTGTGGGATCATATCCCCGAACATTTTTAATTCACCGTTGACACCGGTGAGGGCATCGGCAACCATTGTCTTTTCGTTCATGATCATTCCTCTTTTCTATTTCATTTTGGAGTTCCCTGCTGAAATTTTATGCTGTGGACTGAAGCTGTTTATAAAAATTTCATCAGTTCCTGCTTATTTTTCATTGCGGAATCTGCCGCATCCTGAAATAATTTTTTGACTTCCGGGTCTTCTGTCTGAGAAGCGTAGTCTGTCATTTTTGAATAAGTTGTTGCATATCCGCCAATCAGATGGCGGAGATTCTGCAGATCGAGAATGGATATCTCTCCCATGGTTTACTTCCTCCTTGTCAGTCAGTTTTAATTGCGAAGCATACGATCAAAAGATCCGGTGGATCTTTTTCGGTACGGGAATAGTATGGTTTATTTTGCAGAAATTATTCACCGGAAACAGAACAATGTTCTACAAAATTTTTAAAAAGTGTCCGCATTTCAGGAGAAGTGCGGAACATGCATTCAGGATGCCATTGGACACCGACACCAAAAGGATAATCTTTCAGTTCGATCGCTTCAATCGTTTCGTCACAGGCACGGGCAGTGACTATGATGCCTTTTCCGGTGAGATTGACAGCCTGATGGTGGAAACTGTTGACATAGAGAGAAGTTCCGAGACATTTCCGTAAATGTCCTGTCCTGCCGATACGGATTTTATGACTGATATCACTGCGAACATCGGTTTGTTGCATATGATCCAGTGTCTTTCCGGGAATCAGAGAAAAATCCTGCCAGATCGTCCCACCACAGGCAACGTTCAGAAGCTGCATTCCCCTGCAGATGGCGAAGACAGGTTTACGGGAAGAAAGAATCTGTCTCATCAGATGCAGTTGAAAAATATCGGTAGAGATGCTTGTACGTCCGTTCCCGGGAAGAGGGGATTCACCAAAAAGGAGCGGTGTGATATCGCCGCCTCCGCAAAAGAGAAATCCATCACAGAGGGAAACATACTGATTCAGCAGATCTTCTGAGCGTACCAGAGGCAGAAGAAGGGGAAGTCCATGAGAATACCGGACAGACTGGATATAAGGATTGGAGACAAACTGATGATTTCCCTCCAGTCCGCAGATGACGATTCCGATTTTTGGCTGCATAAAGATCCTCCTGTTCTGATGACTGCCGGTGTCCGGCAAAAATTCTGTTATGAAACTGTGGATTATGATGTATGATAGAGTATGAAAGAAATGAAAAAAATATACATAGGACTGAGGTGAGTGTCATGAAATGGATGGATATGCATTGTGATACAGTAAGTGAATTATTTAGAAAGAGAAGTGAAGGAACGCTTTGGAAAAATAAATTGTGTGTGGATATCGAGAGATTGAAGAAAAGTGATTCTGTTGCACAATTTTTCGCATGCTATGTAAATGCAGCGGAATATCCGGGATGGGAAGAAGCTTTTGATGCAGCAGAAAAACTGATCCAGTCGGTGCATGAAGAGGAAGCGAAAGAATTTTGTGTTGCAGGATCAGGGGCAGAACTGGAAGCAGCGGAGCAGGCAAAGAAGTATGCAGGGATACTTACGGTAGAAGAAGGTGGTGTGCTGAACGGAAAAGCAGAACGGGTGGAACAGCTTTATGAACAGGGCGTCAGATTACTCACCCTGACCTGGAATTATGAGAACTGTATCGGCAGTCCCAACAGCAGAGATACAGAGGTCATGCAGCGGGGGCTGAAGCCATTTGGAATCGAAGTGGTCAGACGAATGAACGAACTTGGGATGCTGGTGGACGTATCCCATCTGTCGGACGGAGGATTCTGGGACTGCATCCGGTACAGTACTGATCCTATTGTAGCGTCTCACTCAAATTGCAGGGAACTTTGCAGACATCCGAGAAATCTGACGGATGAGATGCTCCGTGCAGTGGGCGAAAAAGGCGGTGTTGTGGGATTGAATTTTTATTCTGCTTTCCTGACTGAAAAGAAAGAGAGGGCAGGACTGGAAATGCTGGCAGAACATGCAAAGCGGATGATCCGGATGGCAGGAGAAGATGCAGTGGCACTGGGAACGGATTTTGATGGATTTGAAAGAAAAGATCTGCCGGAAAAGCTGAAAGGAGCAGAGAGGATAGAACTGGTATGGGATGCATTTCAGAAAGCGGGGATCACGTCACGGCAGACAGAAAAGATCGCTTATGGGAATCTTTTCCGTGTGATAGAGGCAGGATGTGGAAAAACATCAGTATCCTGAAAAAAGTGCGGAAAAATGCAGGGAAAAAGAAGATACAGTGAGAGGAAAAGTCCTTTGGTAATGATAAAAAAGTAGTCAGGTAAGCAAGGATATGGTAAAATAAAAAAAGTGATTTGATAGTGCAGTTTTCATATTCTGTGCAAGAGGATCAGAAGAGAGAAGAGGAGGAAATTGTAACATGGAGAACAAAAGAATTATTCAGGTTGATGAGAAAGTTCCATTTAAGATGCTTGTTCCATTGAGTATTCAGCATATGTTTGCGATGTTCGGTGCTTCAGTACTTGTGCCATTTGTATTTGGAATCAATCCGGCAGTTGTATTATTCATGAACGGTCTTGGGACTTTATTATTCATCCTGATCACGAAGGGGAGAGCACCGGCATATCTTGGTTCGAGTTTCGCGTTTCTTGCACCGGCTGGAATTGTTATCTCAAAATGGGGATACAGTTATGCACTGGGAGGCTTTGTTGCAGTCGGATTCTGCGGATGTGTTTTATCTCTGATTATTTATAAGTTTGGATCGGACTGGATCGATGTGGTACTTCCACCGGCAGCCATGGGACCGGTAGTAGCACTGATCGGTCTGGAACTTGCAGGAACAGCAGCATCAAATGCAGGACTGAAAGATGAAGTGATCGACAGTAAGAATGTGATTGTGTTTTTAGTAACGTTACTGACGGCAGTACTTGGATCGGTTGTATTCCGCAAGTTCCTTGCCGTGATCCCGATCCTGATTGCGATCATTGCAGGATATGTTGCTGCGTTGCTCTGCGGAATCGTAGATTTCTCAGAAGTTGCTGCAGCACCGCTTTTTTCACTCCCGAATTTTTCAACACCAAAGTTCAAATGGGAGGCGATCGTGATCATTCTTCCGGTACTTCTGGTCATTGCATCGGAGCATATCGGACATCAGATCGTAACAAGTAAGATCGTCGGAAGAGATCTTTTAAAAGATCCGGGACTGCACAGATCTTTATTCGCAGATAACTTTTCGACTATGATCTCCGGCCTGATCGGTTCTGTACCGACAACGACTTACGGAGAGAATATCGGAGTTATGGCAATGACAAAGGTTTACAGTGTCTATGTGATCGGAGGAGCAGCGGTGCTGTCCATTATCTGTTCCTTTATCGGAAAGATGACAACTCTGATTAATACCATTCCAGGTCCGGTGATCGGAGGAATCTCCTTCCTGCTGTATGGTATGATCGGTACATCGGGTATCCGTATTCTTGTTGAATCTCAGGTGGATTATGGTAAGTCAAGAAATATGGCAACGACATCCGTTATTTTTGTAGTAGGATTGTCAGGCATTACGGTACAGTTTGGAAGTATCCAGTTATCAGGAATGGTACTGGCATGTGTGATCGGTATGTTGATGGGACTGATGTTCTATGTACTGGATAAGCTGAAACTGACGAATGACAGAGAAAGTGAATAGATAGAAATTCTATGAAAACTGCTACAGAGCAGTGATACAGACGAAAAAAGGGAACATTTCTTTATGGATCGGTATAGGTAGCACACCATACCAAGATTCATAAGAGATGTTCCTTTTTATTGACTTGACAGGAAAGATTTTGCAGGTTATATTTAAATCGTAAGTAGTAAGTGGTAAGTGGTAAGTAATAAGTAGTAAGCGGCGAGTAGCAAGTAGTAATGGTAGATGATTGAAGTCAAGAGAATGATCATTTACGGAGAAAATAATTGAAATTGAGAAGGAGGACCGGGGATGAGAGAGTTAAACTTATCAGAGCAATATGCACTTATAGCATTGGAAGGGCAGGAAAGCCTTCACAGATCCGTGGCAAAAAGTGCGGTGCTTCGTGCGGTCACGGCAGCGGAAGTGCTGATGCCGGTTTTGGAAAAAGAAGGATGTTCTTTATCTGAATTTGCTGAAGAAGCGGAGAAAGCGGTACAGGCAGCTAAGAATATGAATAAAAAGAAAGAGCGTCAGATTGAGCAGAAAGTGAAAGAATCTTTGGAAAAGGAAGGTCTGTTGTGCGAGATCCCGGATCTTCTTGGGTGCGATCTGAATTATTATTCATCAGGGATTGAACTGAAATCATATCGGAGTGAAGAACAGACTTATTTCAGGATCAGGGAATGTCTGCGGGCAGAAATCCTGGATGACGGAGAAATTACGATGGAGTGTCTGAGTCTCCTGTGGCTCCTGCGTGAAAGCGGCTGTATCCATGATCTGTTTTCAGCAACGGAACAGGAAAGGGTACTTGAACGGGTGAATGGAATGGCTGCGGAGAACGAATATTGCAGAATCTTGTGGGAAAAAGAATTTCACAGTATTTTTGAGAGCTTTACAGGGCGTTTCCTGCGGGCAAAAAGTAAACTGTTTGAAAATCCTTATTTAGAGGGAGTCAGTCTGGCATTCCCATATCTGGAGAGAAGAAAAGCAATCTTTATTGACTGTGTGGTATTTGGGACGAATGTAGAAGAACGGAGAAGTGCTGCAGTTGATTTTTTGAGAAAGATGGGACATAATGTTGAGGAAGTCAGATCAGGCAGCGAGACGCTCCTGAAAATAGACGGTACGTATTATCGTATTTTTCCGGCAACAAGAAGATCCTATAAAGTGCCGATCCAGGGCGTAAATCTTGTTCCGGTATACTGGTAGAGAAGAAAAGGTGAGAAAATGTCCAGACAGAGAAGCATGGAAGTGATAGAACAGTCAGAGTATGTAACAATCGGGGAGCTTGTCAGGCTGACCGGTGTGAGATACAGTACACTGAAGTTTTATACGGAAGAAGGGATGCTGCCATTTGAGCAGGCAGAGGAAAATCTGACCCGGCGTTACAGACGGGAAGAAAGTATAGAGATGATCTATAAGATTCGGAAAATGCGAGAAGAAAAAATGACGATCCCGGAGATAAAAGGGAAAATAAAAGGATAAAATTCTTTGAAGAAAATCCAGGACAGATCGTGAGAAAGCTGAAAAGTAAAAAGAAAAGGTTATTAAAAAGGAACGCAACTCCCAGCGTGGTTCGTGACAGGCAGTCACAGTAACCAGTCAGGGGAATTGCGTTCCTTTTTATTTATATGATTATATAATCGGAAGATTTATCGGAAAGAATTATTTCTTCTGAGTCTCAACTTCCTGCATCTTCATTGCACGAACCTTCAGTGGCAGTCCGAACAGATTGATAAATCCGTCAGCATCATGATGGTCATACAGATCACCTGTAGTGAAGCTTGCAAGAGATTCACTGTACAGAGAATAAGGAGATGTCTCGCCGGCACGGATGATATTTCCCTTGTAAAGTCTGAATTTGACTTCACCGGTCACATACTGCTGCGTTACATCGACAAATGCCTGGATGGCTTCACGCAATGGTGTATACCATTTTCCCTCATATACGATCTGTGCGAATTTATTTCCAAGGTCTTTTTTAACTTCATATGTAGCACGGTCAAGGACAAGCTCTTCAAGCTGTTCGTGAGCAGCCATCAGGATCGTTCCGCCAGGAGTTTCATAAACACCACGGGATTTCATTCCAACGGTTCTCAACGATATCAACAATACCGATTCCATGCTTTCCGCCAAGTTCGTTCAGCTCTCTGATGATATCAGAAACTTTCATTTCTTTTCCGTTGACGCTCTTCGGAACACCGGCTTCAAAAGTCATTGTAACGTATTCATCTTTGTCAGGAGCTTTCTCAGGAGTCGTGCTTAATACGAGCAGGTCATCATAATTTGGCTCGTTGGCAGGATTTTCAAGCTCCAGCCCCTCATGGCTGATATGCCATAAGTTACGGTCACGGCTGTAGCTGTGCTTTACGTCAAATGGAAGATCAATGCCGTGCTGCCTGCAGTATTCAATCTCGTCTTCACGGGACTGCATTGTCCATACATCTGTCATACGCCATGGAGCGATGATCTTAATATCAGGAGCAAGTGCCTTAATTCCAAGCTCGAAACGAATCTGGTCATTTCCTTTTCCTGTAGCACCATGGCAGATGGCTACCGCACCCTCTTTTCGTGCGATCTCAACCAGTTTCTTTGCAATCGCCGGACGGGCCATGGATGTTCCGAGAAGATATTTGTTCTCATAAACTGCACCTGCTTTTACGCAAGGTACAATGAAGTCATCACAGAACTCATCAACGATATTTTCAATATATAATTTAGAAGCTCCGGAAAGCTTTGCTCTTTCATCCAGTCCGTCAAGCTCTTCTCCCTGTCCGCAGTCGATGCAGCAGCAGACAACATCATAATTAAATGTCTCTTTCAGCCAGGGAATGATCGCTGTGGTATCAAGACCACCGGAATATGCCAATACAACTTTTTCTTTACTCATTTTTCATGCCTCCTGAATGTAATTTATACCTCTTTGGTTCTGGGTAAGATACCGAGAGGGGATCCTGCGAAAACCGCAGTCCTGTCAATCTCCGCTTCGATAAGCTACAGAATACTATACACTAGATTTTATAATTATGCAAGAGAAAATTTATAAAATCAATTAATATACATAAAATATGCAAATATATGCATAAAAATACAAAAATATTCCTGCATATGCATAAAATTCAGAATGACAGATGCAGGAATGAGTGACGATCCGGTGATTTAACGTACCAAAGAAGAAGCCATTCTGCGGTAAGTATGGCGTTTTCCGCGGATCGCAACGCTGTAGGCAGTGATATTTTCAGGAAGAGCCATTCCCATATATCCGCTGTCTCCGATATGATGGATGTCTGCCCCTGCCATTTTGCACATCAGAGCAATCTGACGGATCGTTGCCTCATCCGCCCCTTCCTGGGAAGTACCGATCGTAGTCATGGCGAGAGCTTCTTTTGCATGGGCCTGACGGATCAGGGTACGTGCATACTCCAAAGTGATGCCCGGAACAGTTCCGGGAGCCGGAAGCAGGATCACATCAGCTCCGGCTTCAATAAACTGATCCACATCTTCCGGTGTGAGAATGTTTTCACCTGCTTCAGAAGCAATACCGGAAGCGTGCATTTTTCCGGCAGTCAGGATGACCCGGTCACCAACTGCTTCTTTCAACTGGGTAAGTGCGTGAATGATGGCCTGATTTTCTACCCCGATTCCCGGATTTCCGGTCAGAATGATCATATCAACCCCCATGTCAGCCGCCTTTTTTGCATTTTCCACCGTGGCACAGCGTCCTGAAGTAAGATCCCAGACAGATTCTTCTTCCTGACTGGATTTTGGCACATACGCAACAGGCTCCAGATTGATGGCAACCATTTTCCCGGTCAGTCTTTTGATTTCCCGGATCGTATCCTCCGGGGCAACATCAGGAAGTCCCTGGATTATTGGGTGATTCACATCAAAGATATTGAGCATGATCAAATCGGATCCCAGCGAAGCAACAAATTCTGCATTCGTGATATTTACAAGCATGGGTGTAACCGTTCCAATCGTTTCAGTGGCAAGTACGCGGCCCTCACTCTCGGCGATCGCCCTGAGCAGATCCTCTTTTGTATAAGCTGCCAGTTCACGGGCAGTACAGTCTATCAGTCTTTTTTTCATTTTACAGATCCTTCTTTCTTTTTAAAATATTGGGTATCTGAGTATCAGTATATAACAGATGAATGCAGAATGGGAAAAATAATAAAATTACCCGGGAAAAATACAAGGTCGTTGCAAAAAAAATCTGAATCCGATAAGATGATGTCGGGGGCTTTTGAACCCGACATCATCTTATTATAGAAGAGCAAAAAAGAGGTCAGGAAAATGAAGGAAAAAATAAAATGCACGATCCGGTACAGCATTCTGGCACTGGTCACCGGAGTGGCAGTCGGTGCCATTGATACAATCTTCGGAAGAGGACTTTTATGGCTGTCAGATTTCAGGACAGCTCATTACAGATATCTGCTGCCATTTCTTCCGGTTGCAGGACTGCTGATCGTGTGGATGTATCACCGGTTCAGTGAAGAAAGTCTGAAAGGAATGACGCTGGTACTGGAAACCGGACAGAAAAAAAGAAAATCGATCCCACTGGCACTTGTTCCACTGGTAATCGTTGGAACATGGCTGACGCATCTGTTTGGAGGAAGTGCGGGAAGAGAAGGAGTGGCAGTACAGATCGGTGCTGTGATATCCCACGAGGCAGGAAAAAAATTTCGCTGCCCGGAAAATGACAGGATTATGCTGGTTGCCGGAATGGCAGCAGGTTTCGGAGGACTTTTTCAGACCCCGCTGGCAGCAGTCTTTTTTGCAATGGAGGTGATCGCTTCAGGATATATGCAGTATGAAGCATTACTGCCGGCAATGATCAGTGCTTACACAGCCGCTTTTACCTCTCATATACTGGGACTGGAAAAGTTTACAGCAGTGATCGGTGAGAAGCTGGATCTGTCAGAGACAAAGGTGATCCTGAGTCTGATCGTTCTTGGAATTTTGTTCGGGCTGGTCGGAAGACTTTTTTCAGGAACACTGCAATGGATGAAAAAACGGATGGGCAATGCCATAAAAAATCCATACATAAGGATCGGAGCAGTGGCAGTATTTCTTGCAGTTCTTTTGTTCCTTTTTCACGGAGGCAGATACAGTGGACTGGGAACGAACCTTATTTCAGCGGCCTTTGAAAATGGAACGATCTATGGGTATGACTGGATATTGAAGCTGGGATTTACGGTTCTGACACTGGCAATCGGCTTTCAGGGCGGAGAAGTGACACCGCTTTTCTCTATCGGGGCATCATTGGGAATCCTTGCAGGAAATCTGCTCGGTATTTCCCCTGTGGTCTGTGCAGCACTTGGCTATGCGGCTGTATTTGGCAGTGCGACCAATACACTGCTCGCTCCGGTTATGATCGGACTGGAAGTATTTGGAACAGAAAATGCAATTCCGCTGGTAGTTGTATGTATCCTTGCGTATCTTATGAATGGAGGAAGTTCTATCTATACTGCACAGCAGCGGGCAGTCCTGAAGCTGGATGGAGAGAAAGAAGCGGTCAGTGAAAGAGGGGCAACGGAAAAGCAGAAAAATAAAGCAATGAGACAGTGAAGGAGCTAAGAAGAGCAGGGGATGGAAAAGAAAGAAATAAAAATCTTCCGGGCGGGCAGAGAATCGCTGGAAGAAGCGGTCCGACTGGTACAGAGTACGGAAGAAAAGATGAAAGAAAAAAGCTGGTTTGTGGCAGAAAGCCTGGAAGAATTTGACCGGTGGATGAGGAAAGATCAGGGATGGCTGTATGTGGCAAAGGATTGCAGCAGCGGACAACTGGCTGGAATGTTTTTTGTTGTCCTGCCGGGGATGGAAGAAGAAAATCTGGGGTACGATATCGGTATGCAGGGCAGGCAGTTGTATGAGTGTGCCATTATGGATACGGTTGTGGTACTTCCTGAATACAGAGGAATGCATTTACAATATGAAATGATGCAGACTGCGGAGCGAAAGCTTCACAAAGAGGGTTATCGTTATCTTCTCTGTACGGTTCATCCGGAAAATAAATTCAGCAGGGAGAATGTGAAAAGACAGGGATACAAAAAAATACTGACAAAAGAAAAATATGGTGGATTTTTGCGGGATATCTGGATGAAAAAACTGTAAAATATCTGAAATTGAGATTGGTTGCAGAAAGGCAACTTCCGTTGCAAAATGGCAACAAAGATTGCGATTGACTAACCCTGCGGATCTTTTCTAAAATGGAAAAAAGGAGGGATTGTTATGCAGGCGTTATCAGATGCAAAAGCAGGGGGGAACTATACGATCAAGTGGATGTTCGGACTTCCGGAAGTTTTGGAGTTCCTGCACAGTCATCATGTAGAAGAAGGATGTGATGTGCAGGTAATCCAGAAGATGACAGACGGAGTGATCATTGCAGTACAGGATACGAGATTTGTACTGGGAAATGAGATTGCAGACCGGATCCAGGTATGATAAAATAGGTTTCAATCAGAAACTGAAAGGAGACGGAATGATGGAAAGTTATATGCAGATGCTGGCAAAGCGTTCCAAAGATGCATCAAGAAGTGCTGCGAAGCTTGGCACAGCGGATAAGAACCGGGGACTGCTTGCAGTAGCAGATGAGCTGGTAGCAGAGCAGCAACTGATCCTGGATGCGAATGCAAAGGATATTGAAGCAGCGAAGGAAAAGGGCGTGAAGCAGTCGCTGATTGACCGACTGGAGCTTTCAGAACGGCGGATCGCAGATATGGCGGAAGGTCTCAGGCAGATCGCAGCACTGGATGATCCGGTGGGAGAGGTTCTCTCGATGAAGACGAGACCGAACGGTCTCAGGATCGGACAGAAAAGAGTGCCGCTGGGAGTGGTCGGGATCATTTATGAGTCCAGACCGAATGTGACGGCTGATGCATTTGGACTTTGCTTTAAGACAGGAAATGTTGTAATCCTGCGTGGAGGTTCTGATGCAATCCATTCCAATCTTGCTGTGACAAAAGTGATTCAGGACGGTTTGAAAAAATGTAATCTTCCTGAGGACGCAATCCTTCTTGTTGAAAATACAGACCGAGCGGTCGTAAATCAGATGATGAAACTGAATGAATACATTGATGTTCTGATTCCGAGAGGCGGGGCAGGACTCATTGCAAATGTAGTGCAGAACAGTACAGTTCCGGTCATTGAGACAGGAACTGGAAACTGTCACATTTTCGTGGACGAGACAGCAGATCTTGACATGGCAGTACCGATTATTGTCAATGCAAAGACGCAGCGACTTGGCGTATGCAATGCATGCGAGTCACTTGTAATTCATGAAAAGATTGCGGAAGAGGCAGTTCCGGCTATTTATAAAGCACTTCATGAAAAAGGTGTAGAAGTTCGAGGCGATGAGCGTATCCGTGAGATTGTACCGGAGATTGTGCCGGCAACAGAGGAAGACTGGGGCACAGAATATCTGGATGCAATCATTTCCGTGAAGACAGTTTCTTCTATAGAAGAAGCGATTGCACATATTAATAAGTATAACACCGGACATTCCGAGTCCATCATTACAAAAGATTATACAAATGCGCTGAAATTCCAGGATGAAATCGACGCGGCAGCAGTGTATGTCAACGCATCGACCAGATTTACAGATGGATTCGAATTCGGATTCGGAGCAGAGATAGGAATCAGCACACAGAAATTACACGCAAGAGGACCAATGGGATTAGAAGCGCTTACTACGACAAAGTATGTGATTTTTGGAGATGGACAGATTCGCCCGTAAGAAACAGAAAAAACTATGAATTTGCTTACGAAAGTATTTGAGCCGTCACTCCGTTGCACAAAGCATTCCGACAAGCCTGACAGAACAAAAATCATGTCAGCAAAGGCTGCCATGATTTCTTCAGTCTCATTTCCATAGCTCAAAGTCACAGGAACTGAGAAAATTCTACTGCAGAAGTTATTAGCCGTCGCACTTTTACAGGCAG
>ERZ773190.1907-NODE-1907-length-18065-cov-3.240255_pt1 | contig 18065 bp, 12 predicted proteins | sample MGYA00511111_ERZ773190 | MGnify/ENA primary metagenome ERZ773190 (study PRJEB29015, sample SAMEA2737777) | human gut metagenome | biome: human gut; feature: human-associated habitat; material: faeces | place: China | collected 2012 ... | reverse complement strand
GATATTCCGCTCATCGCTTGCAGCAGTTGATGAAGGGCAGATGGAAGCAGCATACAGTGTAGGAATGACAAAGACGCAGGCACTTGCAAGAATTGTTCTTCCACAGGCTATGGCTATAGCACTTCCGAATTTAAGCGGTCTGTTCTTAGGACTTGTAAAGGGAACATCGCTTGCATATTACGTCGGTGTATATGAAATCACAGCCACTGCAAATCTTCTTGCCATGCCGGCACTCAACTTTATTGAAGCTTATATAATGACAACTATTATTTATGAAGTTATAAGCTTTATCTTCAATAAAATATTCAGGGTTGTAGAAAATAATCTTAAAAGGTTCAGGGCGGTGGCAGCATAGCAGGGAAGACGGCACATAACTCAATATTAAAAAGCGATTTATCAAAAATATTAAATTTTAATAAGCTTGTTTAACTAAATAAATAGAAGGAGGGCTGTATTATGGCAGAAATGGTTGAACTTAAAAATATACATAAATCATTCGGCAGCAACCACATTCTAAAAGGTGTGAATATGAGTATCGGAAAAGGAGAGGTCGTGGTAATACTTGGTCCGTCCGGCTCAGGAAAGACAACATTACTCAGGACAATCAATTTTCTTGATGCGGCTGATGAAGGAATAATATCGGTCAGCGGATTTGAGGTAGATGCTAAGAAACATTCTAAATCACAGGTTATAGAGCTTAGAAGAAAGACTGCCATGGTTTTTCAGAACTATAACCTTTTTGCCAATAAGACGATACTTGAAAATGTCATGGAAGGACTTGTTACGGTAAAGAAATTCAAAAAATCAGATGCCAAGGAGATGAGCCTTGAGATATTGAAGAAGGTAGGGCTTGAACAGAGATGTGATTTCTATCCGGCACAGCTTTCAGGAGGGGAACAGCAGAGGGTGTCAATCGCGAGGGCACTTGCCAAGAATCCCAAGCTTTTATTATGCGATGAGCCGACAGGAGCATTGGATTATAATACAGGAAAGGCGATTCTGAAACTTCTGCAGAACATGTGCAGGGAGAAAGGGATGACCGTGATCGTGATTACGCATAACCAGGCACTTGCACCGATGGCTGACCGTCTGATCCACATTAAGAACGGTCAGGTTTCAAAAATGCAGGTGAATGATAATCCGGTGTCGATTGATGAGATTGAATGGTAAATCAAAGAAATTGATCGACGAGATCGAATGGCAGATGAGAGAAGTCGCATGATAGATGAATGAAATGAGAACAGAATGGTAAGGTGACCAGATGAAAAAGAAAGCACTGAAAAAAGATTTTTATATGGAGATCCGCAAAAGTATGGGGCGGTTTTTGTCCATCTTTTTTATCGTTGCGATCGGCTGTGCCTTTTTTGCGGGAATCCGTTCATCAGAACCGGATATGAGGTATTCGGGAGATGCTTATTTTGACAGGAAGAATCTGATGGATCTTCAGGTGATCAGTACAATGGGACTGACAGATGAGGATGTTGAGGCAATAGAGAAGCTGGATGGGATCGAAAAAGCGGAAGCAGGATATTCAGTGGACGCACTTTGTACAGAGGGGGACAATCAGATCGTCATGCATGTCATGTCGCTGCTTCCGTCCATGAATCAGGTGCAGGTGGAGAATGGAAGACTGCCTGAGAAGTCAGACGAATGTGTGGTGGATGCAGATTTTCTCTCAAAAAGCACCTTGAAGATCGGAGACCGGGTGACACTATCAAGCGGGACAGACAAACCGGTTACGGATTCTCTGAAGGAGGATACTTTTACGATCGTAGGAAGTGTGAGCAGTCCATGTTATATTGGATTTCAGCGTGGAAGTACGACGATAGGAAGTGGAAATATCAGTGCCTTTTTATGTGTACCGGAGGAAAGCTTCTGCATGGAAGTATATACGGAAATTTATGCACAGGTCAAAGGAGCGGAGAAACTGACTGCTTTTACAGATCAGTACGATCAGCGGATCGACTCTGTCATGAAAGAAGTAGAAGCCATCAAAGAGGAGCGGGAGAAGGCACGGTATGATGAAATCGTGACAGAAGCTTCGGAAAAGCTGGCAGATGCAGAAAAAGAGATTACGGATGCAGAGGCTGAGCTGGAGCAGGGAAAGGCAGAAGCACAGGAGAAGCTTACAGCAGCAAGGGAAAAGCTGGAAAATGCACAGAAAGAGCTGGAACAGGCGAAAAAAGAACTGGCATCGTCTCAGGCGAAGATTGCCTCATCCAAAGAAGAACTGGAGCAGGCACAAAAAGAATTAAATGAGTCTTCCGGGAAGATTGCGGCAGGCGAAAAAGAACTGAATGAAAAGAGCATTGCACTGGCAACTTTAAAGGAACAGAAGGATACATTGCAGGGGCAGCTTGCAGCATTGGAGCAGCAGAAAGAGGAATTATCAGGTCAGAAGACAACGCTTGAAGCACAGAAAAGGACGCTTCAGGAAGGTCAGAAAAATCTGCTTGATACGCAGGCGGTCCTGCAACAGCAGATTTCCCGGTTGAAAGCGGAAAAAGAAGACCTGAATGCAGAAGGAATCCGTCTGTCAGAAGAAAAGGAGACTCTGCAAAAAGAATATGAAGAATTAAAGAGTCAGTATGAAGCATCCGGTGATACGGAGATACTGAAGCAGGTTGAAGCAAAGAAAGCACAACTGGATGAAGTCAATGCCAAAATTGCAGAAAATAGTGCAAAAATAGAGCAGAATAAGACACTTTTGGAGACAGTGGAAAGTCAGATGGATCCGTTGGAAGAAAAGCTGGTTCAGATGAAGAATGGACTGGAGCAGACGGAGACGGCACTGGAAAAGATTTCGGCAGGTCTTTCTGAGATAGAAGCAGGACAGGAGCAGATGCAGACCGGACTTACCCAGATGGAATCTTATATTTCTTCAGGAGAGTTTCAGCTTCAGGCGGCAAGAGAACAACTGGAATCCGGAAAAAATCAGATTCTGTCAGGACAGCGTCAGATTGAAGATGCCAAAAAAAGGATTGCTGATGGAGAAGAACAGATCCAGGCCGGAATAAAGCAGATTCAGGATGGAGAAACCGGGCTGGCTGATGGATGGATAGAATATCAGGACGGGGAGCGTCAGGCAAATGCGGAAATTGCAGATGGAGAAGCACAGATCGCCGATGCAAAAGTCCAGTTGGCGGATGCAAAGAAAGAGATTGAACAGATAGAAAAGCCGACCTGGTATATCTATGACCGGTCGCATTTGCCGGAATATTCAGGCTATGGAGATAATGCGGACAGGATGAAAGCAATCGGGGAAGTTTTTCCATTGATTTTCTTTCTGGTTGCAGCACTGATCAGTCTGACCACGATGACGCGTATGGTAGAAGAAGAGAGAACGCTCATAGGAACGTTGAAAGCGTTAGGATACAGCAAGAAGTCTATCGCAGCGAAGTATCTTGGATATGCAGTGCTTGCGACTCTGACCGGTGGTATTTTTGGTGTGATGATCGGAGAGAAAATCCTTCCCTATATTATTATAACAGCGTACAAGATCATGTACCGGCATTTGCCGGATGTAGAAATCCCGTATAATCTGTATTACGGAGTACTTGCATGTGTAGCGGCATTGCTCTGTACTGTAGCGGCAACGATTTTTTCCTGTATGAAGGAATTGAAAGAGCAGGCAGCAGAATTAATGAGACCGCCGGCACCGAAGCAGGGAAAAAGAGTCTTCCTTGAATATATACCGTTTCTATGGAAACGATTAAATTTTACATGGAAATCGACAGTACGGAATTTAATGAGATATAAGAAACGGTTTTTCATGACGATTTTCGGAATTGGCGGATGTATGGGACTGATGCTGGTTGGATTTGGTCTGAAGGATTCTATTTCATCCATTGTACCACTACAATATGAAGACATTCAGTTATATGATGGAAATGTGATCCTGCAAAGTGATGTTACAATGCAGGAAAAGCAGGAAGTGTATGAAGCACTTGAAAAAAACAGTCAGGTTGTTGCAACGGCGGAAGATCTTTTGCAGAAGATCACGATAGAGCATGACGGAGTTTCAAAAGAGGTTTATCTGAATGTCCCGGAAAATGTAGAGAAGTTTTCGGATTTTGTAGTATTGCAGGACAGAACAACCAAAGAAAAATATCAGCTTACAGACAAGGGCGCTGTACTGACAGAGAAGATGGCAAAGGAGCTTGGAGTGTCAGCAGGTGATACCGTTACGATTAAGGAAGAAAATGAAAAGGAACGAACGGTTAAGATCAGCCAGATCTGTGAAAATTATATGAGCCATTATCTGTATATGACACCGGCTGTCTATAAGGCAGCTTATGGAAAAGAACCAGAGTATAATTCCATTTATTACCGGACAGAAGGGCGAACCACAAAGGAGGCCGAATCGGTTGGTGAGGCGGCGTTGAAACTGGACGGAGCTTTAAGTGTCAGCTATACGACAGAATTGAGACAGCAGGTGGATGATATGCTTCAGAGTCTGGATATCGTTATCGTGGTTCTGATTATTTCTGCGGGAATGCTGGCATTTGTGGTTTTGTATAATCTGAATAATATCAATATTACCGAGCGTAAAAGAGAACTGGCAACGCTGAAAGTGTTGGGCTTTTATGATAAGGAAGTGACAGAATATGTCTACCGGGAAAATATTCTGCTGACCCTGATTGGATCGGTTTTCGGGATGCTTCTTGGAAAGATCCTGCACCGGTTCATTATTGTAACGGTAGAAATTGATTCGGTTATGTTTGGAAGGAATATTAATACGATCAGTTTTGTATACGCATTTCTTCTGACGGTTGTATTTTCGTTATTCGTGAACTGGGTAATGTATTTTAAATTAAAGAAGATCAACATGGTAGAATCACTGAAAAGTGTAGAATAAAATACAGAATTGGTATCATTTTGAATAAGATGTCACCATGTAAAAGAAAAAGAAATTAGGAGGTTTACAAAGAAATGAAAAAATATGATTATCTGATAGTAGGAGCAGGTTTATATGGAGCGGTCATGGCATATGAACTTGGAAAGAAAGGGAAAAAATGTCTGGTGATCGACAGAAGAGATCATATTGCAGGCAATATTTATTGTGAAGAGATCGAAGGAATCCATGTTCATAAATATGGAGCTCATATTTTTCATACATCAGATAAAAAGATATGGGAGTATATGAACCAGTTCACAGAGTTTAACAATTATATTAATTCTCCGGTGGCCGTATACAAAGACGAGCTTTACAATCTTCCGTTTAATATGAATACTTTCAGCAAAATGTGGGGAATCCGGACACCGGAGGAAGCGAAAGCAATCATTGAGAAGCAGAGAAAAGAAACCGGGATCACAGAACCGAAGAATCTGGAAGAGCAGGCATTGTTTCTTGGAGGCCGGGATATTTATGAAAAGCTGATCAAAGGATATACAGAAAAGCAATGGGGACGTCCCGCCAACCAACTGCCTGCTTCCATCATCAAAAGAATACCTTTCCGTCTTACTTATAATAACAACTATTTCAACGACCCTTATCAAGGCATCCCTAAAGATGGCTATACTGCACTCACCAACAATCTGTTAAAGGATATCCATGTTCAAACCTATACAAACTATTTTGATAACATACCCTATTTTCAGAGTATAGCAGAAAAGATACTTTTCACAGGTTGCATCGACGAGTATTTTGAATATAAGTTTGGCAGACTGGATTACAGAAGTCTGAAGTTTAAACACATCTATCTGGATACTGACAATTATCAAGGTAATGCCGTAATCAACTACAATGAAGCTAAATACCCATTTACACGAATCATTGAACACAAACATTTTGAATTCGGGAAACAACCTTCAACTATCATTACCAAGGAGTATCCTCAGAAATATACGCCTTCTGACGAGCCTTATTACCCCATCAATGATGAAAAGAATTTAAAATGTTTTAATAAGTATAAGGCATTGGCAGAAAAAAATTCCCATGTCATTTTCGGAGGACGTTTGGGACAATATGCATATTTCGATATGGATGATACTATTGCATCAGCCATATCTCTCACCCAAAAGGAGTTATCAATCTAAAAGAACAAAACAATGACTCAATATTATCTATCCAAAAACTATAATGTTCTAAATAATGCAGGCAATAAGGCCAAAACAGATATAGAAGAAATTCTCTCTAAACTGGGATATAAAAATGCCGGACTACCGCAAACCACTTATTCCAACAAGATAACAGGCTTTTTAATAACCCTTGCCGGAGTACTAAAAGTGTTGTTTACAATTTCTGCCAATAACGTGGTAGTCGTTCAGTATCCTTTCAAGAAGTATTACTCTTTCGTATGTAATATCATACATTTGAAACGAGGAAAAGTTATCACAATAATCCATGACTTGGGAACTTTCAGAAGCAAAAAATTGACAGCAGAACAGGAAATCAAACGCCTCAGCCACTCAGATGTACTAATCGTACACAACAACAGGATGAAGGAATGGATGGAATCACAAGGATACACTCAACCTATGGTATGTCTGGAGATTTTCGATTATCTATCTCCTTCCGTAAACAACAATACACATGAGCCTAACCAGAAACCAATTAAGGTGATTTACGCAGGAGCACTAAATTACAGAAAAAACAAATATCTGTACTCTTTGAATGATGTGATGTCAAAATGGCAATTTGAACTTTACGGTAAAAGATTCGAAGAAGATAAAATAAAAGACAAAACGTTGTTCAAATTTAAAGGTTTTGTGCCTTCAGATCAGTTAATAGAACAAGTCAGCGCCCACTTTGGCTTAATATGGGAAGGAGACTCTATCCATACTTGCTCGGGAGATCTCGGAATATACCAGAAGATAAATAATCCGCATAAAGCGTCCTTATACATACGCTGCAATCTTCCCATAATTATATGGAAAGAAGCAGCATTGGCCTCATTTGTTGCAGAGAACAAAATAGGCGTGTGTATTGATTCACTGGAAGAGTTAGACTCCATATTATCATCCATTTCCGCAGAATCCTATAACGAAATGGTCAGAAATATAAAGGAGATCAATAAAAAGATTGCCTCGGGTTATTATTGCAAAAGAGCAGTAGAAAACGCAGAAAGCCTATTGCAGCTTACTTAATTTCCGCTTCCAGTTTCCTTATTTTTTCCAAGGTATTTCCCGCCTCTGTGGAAGGAAACAGTTGCAACACACGCTGCAAATAGTCCTTTGCTTTGGAGTAAACATTGGAGTAGACATCAGAGAGTCCGTTACGATAGCGGGCGTATTGCATCCGTGTAGGAGAAGTTATTTTCTTATAATCATCCTCCAGCTTCTTCTTTTCGCGTTCTGCTTGCAGGTAATAATAACTCCCCAGGAAAATATTGGCTTGCAGATTATTGGCATCCAGCATCAAAACCTTTTCATAAGTTTTGACGGCATCTTTTTCCTTGCCTCTCATCATCTCCATTTCGGCACACGACACAAGTGCAGGAACATCTTCGGAATGATACTGCAAGAATTCTCTGTAAAAAAGATAAGCTTTGTCATAATTCCGCTTACGCTTGTAATAGGTTGCCAACTCATTGACCAGACGGGGAGCCACGGCACTGTTTTTTTCTATTTGAGTCCAGTAATACATTTCAGTCTGATCGGCTCCGGCAGCTATCGCCTGACGAAACAGACTCACAACATAATCATCCTGCCCCTCAGACAAGGCAGCAGACACCTTCTGTAGGAGTTCTCCCGCCGTTTGCGCAGAGAGCACAAAGGGGAAAGTAACTATTAATGAAAATAGCAAAGTTAAGGTTCTCATCTCTTATTAAATATTACCCAGTTTTTGTTACCGCAAATATACTCATTTTTAAAACATTATGTATTATAAAAATTGTTATTATCAGGTACTTTTTTACCGTTTGCGACAAAAAGAGTACCTTTGTCGGTAAATAGAACAAACCAGAGTTTTAAAATGATTGCTCAAACTCCGAATATTATCAATAAAAGAATACTTCAGATAGCTGTACCCTCGATTATATCAAACATAACAGTTCCCCTGCTGGGACTGATTGATGTAACAATCGTAGGGCATCTGGGAGCCGCTGCATATATCGGAGCCATTGCCGTGGGCGGAATGTTATTCAACATTATCTACTGGATCTTCGGATTTTTGAGAATGGGGACCAGTGGAATGACCTCACAGGCATACGGCAAACATGATCTGGATGAAGTCGCACGACTTTTATTACGGTCTGTCGGAGTAGGATTGCTTATCGCCATTATCTTAGTGGCATTGCAATATCCCATCCGGAAGCTGGCATTCACTTTTATACAAACTACAGAGGAAGTAGAGCGATTGGCTACACTCTATTTCCGGATCTGTATATGGGGAGCTCCTGCTATGCTCGGACTCTATGGATTCGCAGGTTGGTTCATCGGTATGCAGAATTCACGTTTCCCGATGTACATCGCCATCACACAAAATATTGTGAATATTGCCGCAAGCCTTTGTTTCGTTTACCTGTTCCACATGAAAGTTGCCGGGGTAGCTTGGGGAACACTTACAGCTCAATATGCCGGTTTCCTGATGGCATTATTATTATGGAGGCGATATTATGGAGGACTTAAAAAGCACGTTGCTTGGCATGAAGTACTGAAAAAGGAAGCCATGCTGCGTTTTTTCCAGGTAAACCGGGATATCTTTCTACGAACCCTCTGTCTGGTCATTGTCACTCTATTTTTCACTTCTGCCGGAGCGGCACAAGGAGAAATAGTATTGGCCGTCAATACTTTGCTAATGCAATTATTCACTCTATTTTCTTATATCATGGATGGTTTTGCTTATTCAGGAGAAGCGTTGGTGGGTAAATATGTTGGTGCCAATAATCGACTGGCATTATATCGCACAGTTCGCCAGCTCTTCATTTGGGGTGTCGGTCTTTCCACAGGCTTCACCTTGCTTTATTTCTTTGGAGGCAAGTCATTCCTAGGACTGCTGACTAATGAAACCTCCGTCATCCGGGAAGCCGGAAATTACTTTTATTGGGTATTGGCAATCCCACTTACAGGTTTTGCCGCTTTCCTGTGGGATGGCATTTTTATAGGAGCCACTGCCACCCGACAAATGTTTTACTCCATGCTGGTAGCTTCCGGCAGTTTCTTCCTTGTTTATTACTCTTTACACGAATGGATGGGAAATCATGCCCTCTGGCTCGCCTTCATCGTCTATTTATCTCTCCGTGGCATCATGCAGGCAGCTTTAAGTAGAAAAATTCTGTACCAAGGTTAATCTTTACAGACAGAAAGCGTATATTTGCAGAAACTAAATGTAATATCATATGGCAAAGTATAAAAGAATCCTGTTAAAGCTCAGCGGCGAAAGCCTGATGGGCGAAAAACAATATGGCATTGACGAGAAGCGCCTTGCCGAATATGCAGCACAGATCAAGGAAATCCATGAACTGGGCGTTCAGATAGGTATCGTCATCGGCGGTGGAAATATTTTCCGTGGATTGAGTGGTGCAAACAAAGGTTTCGACCGCGTAAAAGGTGACCAAATGGGCATGCTTGCAACTGTAATCAACAGTCTGGCACTAAGCTCTGCCCTAGTAGCCACCGGCGTAAAGGCACGTGTACTTACAGCCGTACGCATGGAACCTATCGGAGAATTTTATAATAAATGGAAAGCCATCGAAAGCATGGAAGCAGGCGAAGTCGTTATAATGTCTGCCGGAACGGGAAATCCGTTCTTCACTACAGACACGGGCTCTTCTCTACGCGGTATCGAGATTGAAGCCGATGTCATGCTAAAAGGTACACGTGTGGATGGTATCTATACCGCAGACCCGGAAAAAGATCCGACTGCCACAAAATTCGACGATATCACTTATGACGAAGTTCTGAAACGTGGACTGAAAGTAATGGATCTTACTGCAACATGCATGTGTAAGGAAAATAATCTCCCCATTGTTGTCTTTGACATGGATACAATAGGAAACTTGAAAAAGGTAATGTTAGGAGAAGAAATAGGTACATTGGTACATAACTGATAAAAAACAATCAAATAGTAAGAGACTCCGGTAGGCAGATGTTTACCGGAGTTTTTTGTTTTAAAATCTCTGCCCTGTTTTCAATTCCATATTTATCAGATTAAATAGCCACACCGCCATTTCTATCCTTCTTTCTCGCAACTGCTAAGTAAAATCATCGCAGACAGTCATTCTCTCCCTCACCAGTATATGCAGAGATATTCGTATTATCAAATATAAGCAATTTGCTTTATTCCTGTTAGCTAATATTTTGCAAATAGACAAAATTATACTACTTTTGTTCAATCAAAAATTCTAAAAGCACAATTCAAAACTAAGAAATATGAGAGAAGTAAAAGAGATCTTAGATGAAGCGCAAGAAAAAATGGATATGGCCATCATGTATCTGGAAGAAGCATTGGCTCACATCCGCGCCGGAAAAGCAGACGTTCGTTTGCTGGACGGTATCCGTGTGGACTCTTACGGAAGCATGGTTCCCATCAATAACGTAGCTGCCGTAAATACTCCGGATGCCCGTAGTATTGTCATCAAGCCTTGGGACAAAAGTATGTTCAAGGTGATTGAGAAAGCTATCATTGACTCCAGCCTTGGCATCATGCCGGAAAATAACGGTGAAATCATCCGTATCGGTATCCCACCGCTGACTGAGGAACGCCGTAAACAACTTGCCAAACAGTGTAAAGGTGAAGGCGAAACTGCCAAAGTGAGCGTACGCAATGCCCGCCGTGATGCAATCGATGGCCTAAAGAAGTCTGTTAAAGACGGCCTGGCAGAAGATGCACAAAAAGGAGGTGAAGAGAAATTGCAGAAGATTCACGATAAATACATCAAGCAAATTGATGATATGCTGGCTGCAAAGGACAAAGAAATCATGACCGTATAATAATTTAATGAAGAATGGAGAATATCTCCATTCTTCATTACTCATCTAATTAGTAGTGAGGGGACTGGTAATAAAAAATACAGGTAGTTGGTATTTGGTAAAAACCGACGAAGGTAAATGTGTAGAGTGCAAAATCAAGGGTAACTTCCGGTTAAAAGGCATTCGCAGTACCAATCCGGTAGCTGTGGGAGACTATGTACAAATCATTCTGAATCCGGAAGGAACTGCTCTCATCAGTGAAATAGAAGACCGGAAAAATTACATTATCCGTCGTGCTTCCAATCTCTCCAAGCAATCGCACATTCTCGCTGCAAACCTTGACCAAAGCATGCTGATCGTAACGGTCAACTATCCGGAAACATCCACCACCTTTATCGACCGTTTTCTGGCTTCTGCCGAAGCATACCGTGTTCCGGTAAAGATCATCTTCAATAAAATAGACGCATACAATGAAGAGGAACTTCATTATATGAACAGCCTCATCAATCTCTATACCACTATCGGTTATCCCTGCTTTAAAGTCTCTGCCAAAACCGGTGAAGGCATTGAACTCATTCAGGAAGAACTTAAAGGGCGGGTAACACTTTTCTCCGGTCACTCCGGTGTAGGAAAATCAACGCTCATCAACGCAATATTGCCTGAACAGGACGTAAAAACGGGGGAGATTTCCGCCTACCACAACAAAGGAATGCACACCACTACGTTCTCTGAGATGTTTCCCGTTCCGGGAGACGGATATATCATTGACACACCGGGCATCAAAGGTTTCGGAACATTCGATATGGAAGAGGAGGAAATAGGACACTATTTCCCAGAGATATTTAAGTTCTCTGCCGATTGCCGTTACGGTAACTGTACGCATCGCCACGAACCGGGATGTGCCGTACGAAAAGCCGTGGAGGAACACTACATCAGCGAATCGCGTTATGCCTCATACCTTAACATGTTGGAAGACAAAGAGGAAGGTAAATACCGGGCTGCATATTAAAAGGAACGATAGATTGATAAAGCAACAATGTGATAACGTTTTATCAGTCTATTACTTTATCATCCTATCATAATAACACGCTATTGTGCTATTACATTATCACTTTATTACCTTTTTTAACGCTTTTCGCATTAAACCTTTCTGTTCCTAATATGTCCAAATTAGTGCTACATAATCTAACTTAATATCTGATATAATACTAATACTGATACATGAATAAAAAAGTTAAATGGGGCATTATCATTTTCATTGGTGCCGGACTGATAGGTTGGGGTATTTATTCCCAGCTTCCTAAAGAGAATAAAGAATTGGCAGCTGCCGACAAAGTTATGAGCAGTAACCGCAATGGCAAAAAAGCATTAAATGTAAACGCAAAGATCATAAAGCCACAGCTGCTCAAAGATGAAATCAAAATCAGCGGTAGCCTGTTGCCTGATGAGGAAGTGGATCTTTCTTTCGAAACCTCAGGTAAAATCATAGAAATCAATTTTGAGGAAGGTAGCCAGGTTAAAAAAGGACAACTGCTGGCTAAAGTGAACGACCGGCCTTTACAGGCACAGTTGCAACGTCTTGTTGCCCAACTGAAATTGGCAGAAGACCGCGTATTCCGCCAGAATGCATTGTTGGAGCGGGATGCAGTCAGTAAGGAAGCCTACGAGCAGGTAAAAACTGAATTGGCAACCCTGAATGCAGACATAGACCTGATAGAAGCTAACATTGCACAAACCGAGCTCCGTGCTCCGTTCGACGGTGTAATCGGTCTGCGCCAAGTCAGTGTCGGAACCTATGCTTCCCCCACTACCATCGTTGCCAAACTTACAAAAGTATCTCCGCTGAAAGTAGAATTTTCCGTTCCCGAACGTTATGCCAATGACGTAAAAATCGGTGCAGGAGTAAACTTCGGACTTGAGGGTAAGCTTGAAACGTTCCATGCCAAAGTGTACGCACGCGAGTCGAGAATGGATCAAAACACCCATACATTGACATTGCGTGCCCTCTACCCCAATGCCAACGGTAATGTAATGCCGGGACGCTATGCAGATATTCGCTTAAGTAAAAATGAAATCCATGATGCCCTTGCCGTTCCATCCGAAGCTATCGTTCCGGAAATGGGTAAGGACAAGATTTTCCTTTATAAATCTGGAAAAGCCCAACCTGTAGAAATACAAACTGGCATACGTACAGAAGCTGAAACCCAAGTATTGCAGGGTTTGCAGACCGGAGATACAATTATAATTTCCGGAACATTGCAGCTCCGCACAGGATTACCCGTAACATTGGATAATATCTATTAAACCAGACGCCTTATGAACATATCCGAACTCAGCATACGGCGCCCGGTGCTCTCCACAGTGCTTACCCTTATCATCCTGCTTTTTGGACTTATCGGGTACAGCTATCTCGGCGTCCGCGAATATCCGTCAGTGGATAATCCCATCATTTCGGTATCCTGCTCCTACCCGGGTGCAAATGCCGATGTTATCGAAAACCAGATTACCGAACCATTGGAGCAAAACATCAATGGTATCCCGGGAATCCGTTCCTTGTCCAGTGTCAGCCAACAAGGTTCATCCCGTATTACGGTAGAATTTGAACTCTCCGTAGACCTGGAAACGGCCGCAAACGACGTGCGTGATAAAGTTTCACGCGCCCAGCGTTATCTGCCTCGCGACTGTGACCCTCCTACCGTATCAAAAGCAGATGCGGATGCTACACCGATCCTGATGGTAGCATTGCAAAGTGACAAACGTTCTTTACTGGAACTGAGCGAAATAGCAGACCTCACTGTCAAAGAACAGTTGCAGACTATTTCAGACGTCAGCAGTGTTAGTATCTGGGGTGAAAAACGTTATTCCATGCGTCTTTGGCTCGATCCTATCAAGATGTCAGGTTACGGTATTACACCCATCGATGTTAAGAATGCGGTAGATAAAGAAAATGTGGAACTTCCATCCGGTAGTATCGAAGGTAATACGGTGGAACTCACCATCCGTACATTGGGATTGATGCATACGGCAGAAGAATTTAATAATCTGATTCTGCGGGAAGATAATAACCGTATCATCCGTTTCAGCGATATCGGACGGGCAGAATTAGGACCGGCGGACATCAAGAGTTACATGAAAATGAATGGTGTACCGATGGTAGGTATTGTTGTAGTACCTCAACCAGGTGCCAATCACATCAAGATTGCCGATGCCGTTTATGAACGTATGGAACAGATGCAAAAAGACCTTCCGGATGACGTGCAATACTCTTATGGTTTCGACAATACCAAGTTTATCCGTGCTTCTATCAGTGAGGTAAAGGAAACGGTATATGTAGCATTCATTCTCGTTATTATCATTATCTTCCTTTTCCTGCGCGACTGGCGTGTAACACTGGTACCCTGTATCGTAATTCCCGTTTCGCTTATCGGAGCATTCTTCGTAATGTATCTGGCAGGATTCTCCATCAATGTACTTTCCATGCTGGCGGTAGTGCTGGCAGTAGGTCTGGTGGTGGATGATGCCATTGTAATGACAGAAAACATTTATGTCCGTATTGAACGCGGGATGCCACCCAAAGAGGCCGGTATCGAGGGTGCCAAGGAAATTTTCTTTGCCGTAATCTCTACCACCATCACACTGGTAGCCGTATTCTTCCCCATCGTATTTATGGACGGTATGACTGGACGACTTTTCCGTGAATTCAGTATCGTGGTATCCGGTTCTGTTATCATTTCCTCTTTTGCCGCATTGACTTTCACTCCGATGCTTGCCACCAAACTGCTGGTAAAACAAGAAAAGAAGAACTGGTTCTATATGAAAACCGAGCCATTTTTCGAAGGAATGAACCGCATCTACAGCCGGTCATTGGAAATATTCCTGCACAAGCGCTGGCTGGCTATGCCACTTATCTTAGCAACATTGATAATTATCGTATTTCTGTGGAATGCCATCCCTGCCGAAATGGCACCATTGGAAGACCGTTCACAAATCAGTATCAATACACGTGGAGCAGAGGGTGTAACCTATGAATACATACGAGATTATACGGAAGACATCAACCAGTTGGTAGATTCCATTCTGCCGGATGCAGAATCGGTAACGGCACGTGTATCAAGTGGTAGCGGTAATGTACGTATCACGTTGAAGGACATGAAAGATCGTGACTATACACAGATGGAAGTAGCCGAACAAATTTCGAAGGCTGTGCAGAAAAAGACCAAGGCACGTTCGTTTGTACAACAATCATCCTCTTTCGGTGGACGACGTGGTGGTATGCCGGTGCAATACGTATTACAAGCTACCAACATCGAAAAGTTGCAAAAAGTATTACCGGTATTTATGGCGAAAGTTTATGAAAATCCTGTTTTCCAAATGGCCGACGTGAACCTGAAGTTCAGTAAGCCGGAAGCCCGCATCAACATCAATCGCGACAAGGCAAGTATCATGGGAGTAAGCACACGCAATATTGCGCAAACACTCCAATACGGATTGAGCGGCCAGCGTATGGGTTATTTCTATATGAATGGAAAGCAATACGAGATATTGGGTGAGATCAACCGCCAGCAACGCAATAAACCTTCCGACCTGAAAGGCATCTATATTCGTAGTGATAAAGGTGAAATGGTGCAGTTGGACAACCTGATTGAACTGACCGGTGGTATCGCTCCTCCGCAATTATACCGTTACAACCGTTTCGTTTCCGCCACTATTTCTGCCGGACTTGCTGATGGGAAAACCATCGGACAAGGGTTGGACGAGATGGACAAGATTGCCAAAGAGACATTGGACGATACATTCCGTACCGCACTGACGGGAGACTCCAAAGAATATAGAGAAAGTTCCTCCAGTCTGATGTTTGCCTTTGTATTGGCAATCCTGCTGATCTACCTGATTCTGGCAGCACAGTTCGAGAGTTTCAAAGACCCGTTGATTATCATGCTTACCGTGCCTTTGGCTATTGCCGGAGCCTTAATATTCATGTACTTCAACGATATTACAATGAATATCTTCAGTCAGATCGGTATCATCATGTTGATTGGTCTGGTGGCAAAGAATGGTATCCTTATTGTAGAGTTTGCCAACCTGAAACAAGAAGCCGGAGAAGATAAAATGGAAGCTATCAAGGATGCATCCTTGCAACGTTTGCGCCCCATCCTAATGACCAGTGCTTCTACCATTCTCGGATTGATACCGTTGGCATTCGCTTCGGGTGAAGGTTGTAACCAGCGCATTGCCATGGGTACAGCCGTAGTGGGCGGTATGTTGGTATCCACATTCCTCACTATGTACATCGTACCTGCCATATATAGTTATGTATCTACTAACAGAAGTAAGTTAAAGAAATCATGAAACGTACGATTTTATCCCTCATAGCCATTTGTAGCACCTCGCTTGCGTTACAAGCGCAGATGCCGCAATCTTATACATTAAAGTCCTGCCTGGAATACGGACTTCAAAATAACTACTCGCTGCGCATTACCCGCAACGAGGAACAAGTCAGCAAAAACAACGCTACGCTGGGAAACGCCGGTTATCCTGCCGACACTTGACCTCTCTGCAAGTTATAAAGGAACCGTAGACAATACAGACAGCAAAGTGCGGGCTACCGGAGAACATGTCAAAGAGAATGGTGTATTCGATCAGACCATGAACGTGGGGCTTAATCTGAACTGGACTATCTTCGACGGCTTCAACATCACCGCCAACTACCAACGTCTGAAAGAGTTGGAAAGACAAGGTGAAACCAATACCCGTATCGCCGTAGAAGACCTGATAGCCAACATCGCTGCCGAATATTACAACTATCTGCAACATAAGATCCGTCTGAATAATTTCCGCTATGCCGTATCTTTGTCCAAAGAGCGTTTGCGTATCGTGGAAGAGCGTTATCACATCGGTAACTTCTCCCGTCTGGATTACCAACAGGCAAAGGTAGACTTCAATGCAGACAGTGCCCAGTATATGAAACAGCAAGAGTTGCTGCATACCTCCCGTATCCAACTGAACGAACTGATGGCGAACGAAGATGTAGACCAGCCCATCATTATTCAAGACAGTCTGATCAACGTAGACGGTGGACTAAACTTTGAAGAGCTTTGGAACATGACTCTGCAAACCAACGCTTCTCTGTTGAAAGCCTATCAAAACAACACGCTTGCCCAGTTGGATTACAAAAAGGTTTGTTCCCGCGACTATCCTTATCTGAAGATGAACGGCGGTTATGGCTATACCTTCAACAAATACGATATCGCCACTAACATCCAACGCGGTAATCTTGGTGCCAACTTCGGCCTGACTATCGGTTTCAACCTGTTCGACGGAAACCGTCGCCGGGAACGTAACAATGCACGTATTGCCATTCAGAATGCCCGCCTGGAACGCGAACAACTGGAACAAGCCTTACGTGCAGACCTGAGCAACTTATGGCAAGCTTACCAGAACAACCTGCAAATGCTGAACCTGGAACGCCAGAACCTTGTAGCCGCCAAAGAAAACCATGAGATTGCCATGGAGCGTTATATGCTGGGAAACCTTTCAGGTATCGAAATGCGTGAAGCACAGAAAAGCCTTTTAGATGCAGAAGAAAGAATTCTTTCAGCGGAGTACAACACTAAATTATGCGAGATTTCTTTGTTGCAAATCAGTGGAAAAGTAACAAAATACCTGGAATAAAACAAATATTCCCCATCAGGCGATTTTTTTTCCTCTACTTTTGCCATCAGTAGAACTATAAAAAACAACGACCATGAAAAAGATTTGCCTGTGTTGTCTGGCCTTGTTGTGCCTGACAAACTTATTCGCACAAGAAACCGTAAACTACAAAGAAAAAAAGCCGTATAAAACTTGGGTAAAGATGGCACCCAAGTTAAACGACGAATTCTTTAAAACTCCTGAAGCCATCCGCATTGGCGACAATGTCCTGCTCTATCAACAAACTACCGGCGGCTGGCCTAAAAATATCTATATGCCTGCCGAACTGACAGAACAAGAGCTGGAAGATGTACTTGCTTCCAAAGATGAAGTGAACGAAAGCACCATAGACAACGACGCCACCAGTACGGAAATCCAATACCTCTCCCGCCTGTATCTGGCTACTCATATTAAGAAATACAGAGACAGTGCGTTGGACGGCATCCGTTATATCCTCAAAGCACAATATCCCAATGGAGGCTGGCCTCAGTTCTGGCCCCGTCCCAAAGGTTACTACACAC
>ERZ773190.1890-NODE-1890-length-18166-cov-3.422285_pt1 | contig 18166 bp, 19 predicted proteins | sample MGYA00511111_ERZ773190 | MGnify/ENA primary metagenome ERZ773190 (study PRJEB29015, sample SAMEA2737777) | human gut metagenome | biome: human gut; feature: human-associated habitat; material: faeces | place: China | collected 2012 ... | reverse complement strand
GAACTTTTTCTGTGCTGTCATAAGTCACCATAACTTCCGGCCAGTGTACCATCGGGGCGAAGACAAACGTAAGGATATGCTTTCCAAGTTCCAACTTCTCCTGGTTCTTAACTACGACTTTCTTTCCCTCTAAATCCAGGTTGCGGAAAAAGTTGGATATCATAGTAAATGTCTTCGCATTGCCCACAATCTTTGTATCCGGGTATACTTCCATGAACTTCTCAATATTGGCTGAATGATCCGGTTCCATATGCTGGATGATCAGATACTCCGGTTTCGCTCCGTCCAGTGCATTCTTTACATTCTCCAGCCATTCTTCTCCAAATGCCTCATCAACTGTATCCATAACTGCGATCTTTTCATCCCGGATCACATAAGAATTATAAGCCATTCCATTCGGAACAATATACTGCCCCTCAAATAAATCGATATCATGATCGTTCACGCCTACATAAATAATTTCATCCGTTACCTTCATCTTCTCTGCCCTTTCTTTCATGATGTATTTTATTCACCTTGAGTATAACGCAATTAAAAATATATGGCAATCCCGTCTTTTCAGGATTAAACCATACATTCATCCACTCCCGCTCTGTTAATTTCTCTTTCAGCCAAAATCTTTTCTATCAGCTCTTTGTCCTCAGGCGGTGCGGCCCACGCCAGCCCACACCCTGCGGACAGAATCCGGGGAACCGGGATCAGCCGTCCCGGTATTCCCTTTTCTTTACAGATCTTTTCCATTGCCATCGCATCTGCTGTCGTATGAAAGGTTACAACAATTTTTAATTCCTTTTTTCGCATGAGACCACTGCCCCTTCTCATTGCACCCAAAACTGCAACTTATTTTTTCCCTTCGTTTTCAAAGTATTCTTTTACAAGCTTCACAACAACCCCTGATAACAGGAACACTGCAAGCAGGTTCGGGATTGCCATCAGTCCGTTAAATGTCTCCGCAATACTCCACATCAGGCCAAGATCCATCGTAGCACCGACGATCGCTACCAGCGAATAAAGTACCATAAATGGTTTATTGACTTTTGAACCAAACAAAAATTCAATACATCTTGTTCCATATAAGCCCCATCCAAGGATTGTGGAAAATGCAAAACAACACATGGCAACTGCGGTAAAAATAGAAACCCAGTTTCCATAAGTAGAAGTAAACCCGTTGATCGTAAGCTCTGCACCTGCAGCCTCACCATAACCAATGGAAACGCCACTGCAAAGAATAACCAGTGCTGTCATTGTGCAGATCACGATCGTATCTACGAACACCTCAAAAATTCCAAAAAATCCCTGCTTGACCGGTTTCTGCGTATCAGCACATGCATGGGCGATCGAACCTGTACCAAGACCTGCTTCATTAGAAAAAATTCCTCTTGATACACCTTTTTTCATACTCATAAAGAAACTTCCCACTGCACCGCCTGTAACAGAAGCCGGAGAAAATGCACCTTCAAAAATTGATGCAAATACACCCGGAACATTCTTGATATTCAACAGGATCACGCCCAGTGCCAGCAGAATATAAACGACTGCCATAAACGGGACCAGCTTCTCTGTAACCCGGCCGATCCTCTTAATCCCTCCTAAAAGGATCAGGGCGATCAAAGCGGCAAGAACAATTCCGATGATCAGGTTCAATGTTCCTGACTTTCCTGCTTCAATGACTCCATAATTGATCAATGCTGAATCGATCGCTGTCGTGATCGTATTGACCTGAGTTGCATTTCCTGTTCCGAATACAGTCAGCACACCAAACGCTGCAAAAAGATATGCCAGCCAGTGCCAGTTCTTCTTCAGTCCATTTTTTATGTAGTACATTGGTCCGCCTACAAGATCTCCATCTGCATTCTTTTCACGGAAATGAACCGCAAGCGTTACTTCGGAAAACTTTGTACACATTCCAAGGATTGCAGAGATCCACATCCAGAAGACCGCACCCGGACCTCCGATAGCGATCGCACCGGCCACACCGGCTATATTTCCCGTTCCTACCGTAGCTGCCAGTGCCGTACATACTGCCTGAAACGGGGTCAACGCTCCGTCCAATGCATCCCTCTTCCTGAGCATTCGTCCGATCGTCACCTTCATCGCATACGGGAATTTGCGGATCTGTAAAAATCTCGTTCTGAAGCTCAGCAGCAGACCAACTCCAATGATGCAGATCATTGCCGGCACACCCCATATAAAGTTGTTGACAACATTATTTACTGATTCAATCGTAGATAACATTCTTTCATTCCTTTCTCATCTGAAACTGCGGCATCCTTTCTCCAAGTCAGCTTCCCCAAAAACTGTCATTTTACATCAACGCCGCTTTACCTTGCCAAACCGCAGTTTAACTGTTGAATTATAGCATATTTTCACCTTAAAGTACAGAATTTACATAAGATTCTTCTCTTGAGTGGCAGCTCTTTCCTGTGCTATAATCATAAGGTCATATATAGCAGCATTTTATTTTGCGTGAAATGCTTACAGATCAGAAAGGACTTTTATATCTATGTGGATTGCAGATAATTGGAAAGACTATGAAATTATTGACTGTTCAAAGGGGGAGAAGCTGGAACGCTGGGGCAAATATCTTCTCGTCCGTCCTGATCCCCAGGTCATCTGGGACACCCCGAAGACCGACCGTGGCTGGAAAAATATGAACGGTCACTACCATCGCAGCAAAAAAGGCGGTGGTGAATGGGAATTTTTTAAGCTTCCTCAGCAGTGGCAGATCCATTACGGTTCGCTTACTTTTAATCTCAAGCCGTTCAGTTTTAAGCATACCGGTCTTTTTCCTGAACAGGCAACCAACTGGGACTGGTTTTCAGAAAAGATCCGCAACGCCGGCCGACCTGTCAAAGTACTGAATCTCTTTGCCTATACCGGAGGAGCTACCCTCGCAGCCGCGGCTGCAGGTGCAACTGTCACTCATGTTGATGCCTCCAAGGGAATGGTCACCTGGGCAAAGGAGAATGCTGTATCTTCCGGGTTGAAAGATGCTCCGATCCGCTGGCTTGTAGATGACTGTGTGAAGTTTGTAGAACGTGAGATCCGCCGTGGCAACACCTACGATGCCATTATCATGGATCCGCCTTCTTACGGACGCGGTCCAAAAGGTGAGATCTGGAAGATTGAAGACATGATCCATCCGTTGATCCGACTCTGTGCAAAAATTCTGTCCAAAGATGCATTATTTTTCCTGGTCAACTCCTATACAACGGGTCTTGCACCTGCAGTACTGACTTACATGATCTCCACCGAATTAAAATCCTGGAACGGTCATGTTGATTCTCAGGAGATCGGACTCCCTGTTACAAATTCAGGACTGGTTCTTCCCTGCGGTGCTTCCGGCAGATGGGAATCCCGTTGATTTTTCTGATACTGGTTGCCTTTTTACATTGCAAATCATATGAAAAAAGCATCGGAATAAGGAATCTCTTCCAAGAGTTTTCTTTCCGGTGCTTTTCCTTTGCTTTTCTTTACTTCTCTTTTTTCCGGCTTTCTGATTCATCTTACCTGGATTGACCCAAGAATCTCCCCAATAGGTGCTGCAATGCTCAGTTCTGCCCGGACTGCTTTCTCCGTGCTGGATTTATTGATAACAACCAGGTGCTTTCCCCGAAAATAATCAATAAACCCTGCTGCCGGATATACAACCAGCGATGTGCCTCCGATAATCAGTGTATCTGCTGAACCGATTGCCCGGACGGCACCATCCATTGTCTTTGCATCCAGTCCTTCTTCATATAGTACCACATCCGGTTTGATCTCGCCGCCACAGGAACAGTGCGGTACACCTTCCGATTTTTTTACATACTCTGCGTCATAAAATTTTCCGCATTTCATACAATAATTTCTATGGATACTTCCATGAAGTTCATATACTTTTTTACTGCCTGCCGCCTGATGAAGACCATCAATATTCTGCGTCACAACTGCCTGAAGCTTTCCTGCTGCCTCAAGCTCTGCCAGCTTCAGATGTGCCGGGTTCGGCTTTGCATCCAACATCATCATCTTCTCTTTATAAAATTCATAAAATGCTTCCGGATATTTTATAAAGAAACTATGACTGACAACCTGCTCAGGAGAGTACTTGTATTTCTGATGATAGATTCCGTCTGCACTTCTGAAATCCGGAATCCCGCTTTCAGTTGAGACTCCTGCTCCTCCGAAAAATACGATCCTGCTGCTCTCATCTATAATCTTCTGAAGTTCCGCTATTTCCTTTTCATACATCTTTTCTTTCCTCACCACATACAGTAAATGCGGTACATACTTCATGTACCGCATCTCCTGGAAATAATTTTATGTATCTTACAGATCTACTCTTCCGGTTGTATCGCCATTGACAACATAATATGCTGCTGACTCTTCCGGTTTCAGATAAATCTTGACATCCTTCATCTCTCCGACTTTTCTCTTAAGATTCTTTGTCCAGATCTCTTTCACTTTCTGAAGGATCTCTTTTTCTGTATATTCCTTACCTGCAAACTGAAGGAACATCTCCGTCTTAAGCTCTGCCTTTTTGGCTGTTGACTTCTTCGCTGCTGTCTTCTTTGCTGCAGTCTTTTTCACTGCTTTATCTGCTGCCTTTGCAGTAGCTTTTACAGCTTTTTCCGCTGTCTCTGCAGTAGCTTTTACAGCTTTTTCCGCTGTCTCTGCAACTTTCTTTACGGCTTTCTTCGCTGTCTCTTTTGCTGCAGTCTCTTCTGTCTGAACTTCCGGTGTATCCACTAATACTGCTGCCTTTGTCTCGAGCTTCATTGTAGAATCTTTCTTAGTCTCAATCGCTTTTGCAGCTTCTGTCTCTTTCTTATCGGCCTTTTTTTCCGGCTTTGCAACCGGAGTCTTTGCTGCTTTCTCTTCTGCTTTCACTGCTTTTGCTCCAACGGCTTCTTTAACGGCTGCTTTCTCTTCTGCTTTGGCTGCTGTTACTTTCACTGTTGAATTTGCTTTCTTTGATACCATAATCTCGTTTCCCTCCTAAATTATACACCCAAGTACAATGGATTTTTCCTGCTTTGTACTTGTGAATAAATTCACAGTTCTATCAGATTGTACCGCATTTTTTCCAAAACGTCAAATTTAAGAATTTTTCCTTTATTTTTCTACCTCTCATGACCGATCCTGATTATCAGAATAACTCCTGAAAAAAGTATCCAGTCCTCTCAGAGTCTTTAACAGTACCGGAATTTCCGTCTCGTCCAGTTCCTCGATCACAGCATTCGTCATCTGTTCATGAAACTTTGCATGATGCCTGTAGGCCCGCTGCCCCTTTTCTGTCAGCCAGATATAGACCACCCTCCTGTCCTTCTCACCACGTTCCCTCAAAACGTACTTTTTATTGACCAGTGCATTCATTGCCGTCGTAAGTGAGCCTGCTGTGATCTTCATTTTTTTTGCCACCACAGACATCGTCGTCTTTCCGGTCAGACCGATTGCCTCGATAATATGCATATCATTGTTCGTAATATCCTTAAACTCTTCCGTTATGATCGCATTTTTTTCCAGTTCCCATATTTCATTAAATAAATGTACCAGAATATCATTGATCGTCTCATAGGTATTCATTCCTGATTTCCCTCCTCCGCCTTATCATCCCGGTGCATTTATCCGTCATTTACAGCTTTCTGAAACGCTCGCCCCATCCTGTCCGCTACAGCTTTCTGAAACGCTCATATCTTCCTTCCAGCAAGTCTTTCGTTTCCAGCTTCTGGTATTTTGTCAGAAACTCTGCCAGACCTGCCCGCAGCAGTTCTGCAGTTGGTTTCATCGTCAAAACACTGAAGTTTTGTGGTTCCGGGAATACTCTCTCGATCACCCCCAGTTTCTTCAGATCGGCTGCTGTCAGTTTCATCATCTTTGCTGCTTCAGCCGACCGGCTGCTGTCCTTCCATAAAATGCTTGCAAACCCTTCCGGCGAAAGGACAGAATAGACACTGTTCTCCAGCATCCACACTTCATCTGCCACCGCCAGTGCCAATGCACCACCACTTCCGCCTTCACCGATCACAACAGAAAGTACCGGCACTTTCAATCCAGACAATTCAAATAAATTTCTTGCGATTGCTTCTCCTTGCCCGCGTTCTTCCGCCTCCATTCCGCAAAATGCACCCGGAGTATCTACAAAATTGATGACCGGACGATGGAATTTTTCTGCCTGCTTCATCAGCCGCCGTGCTTTTCTGTACCCTTCCGGGGAAGGCATGGCAAAATTCCGTTCCAGATTTTCTTTTGTCGTCCTGCCTTTTGCCTGTGCGATCACCGTCACACAGATTCCCTGAAAATATGCAATTCCTCCAATGATCGCCGGATCATCTCTGTAATATCTATCTCCATGTAATTCTACAAAATCTTCAAACAAAATGTCAATATAATCCTTGCCGACCGGACGCTCTTTTGAACGAGATCGGCAGACCCGCTCCCATGCCGTAAGAGATTTTTCAGACCATGGTTCCTGTTCTGCTGCTTTCTTTCCTGCTTTTTTTTCTGTCATTCCTGCCTTTTGGACCGGTTCTGTTCTGTCGGATTTTCTGATCTCTTTTCCCTTTCTGCAATCCGAGTGGACATGATCATGCATTTTCAGGATCCTTCCCAAAACCGGCTTCATATTTTCCCGCTTTACAATCTGATCTACAAATCCATGTTCCAAAAGAAATTCTGCCCGTTGAAATCCTTCCGGCAGTTTCTCCCCAATCGTCTGCTCGATCACCCGCGGGCCTGCAAACCCAATCAATGCCTGTGGTTCTGCTATTATAATATCTCCCAACATGGCAAAGCTGGCTGTCACGCCGCCTGTCGTCGGATCTGTCAGTACCGTCACATATAACAGTCCTGCATCGCTATGACGTTTTAATGCCGCTGAAGTCTTTTCCATCTGCATCAGCGAAATAATCCCTTCCTGCATTCTCGCTCCACCGGAACAGGTAAATAAGATCACAGGAAGGTTTTCATTTGTGGCACGTTCCACCGCCCGGGTGATCTTCTCGCCGACTGCATACCCCATGCTTGCCATCATAAAACGCCCGTCACAGACTCCGATCACTGCCTGCTTTCCGTTGATTTTTACACGCCCGGTCACAACAGCTTCTTTTAATCCCGTCTGTTCCCTGAGTTTCTTTATCTTTTCAGAATATCCTTTAAATTGCAGCGGGTCAGGCGGACCGTCCATTCCATCCAGATCCATATCCCACTCTTCAAAACTTCCTTCATCTGCGATCATCTCAATCCTTTTGTATGCAGGAACTCTGAAATACCCATGACATTTCGGGCAAATATATGCTCCATTGATCACTTCTTCCGACAGGATTGCCGCACCACATTTATTGCATTTTTTCAAAAGTCCTTCCGGTGCTTCCGGTCTTCTTCTTAAACGCCCCTTTCGTACAGGATTCTCTCTTTCCCCTGTCTTTTTAAACATATTCTGAAGTCTCATTTTTACTCCCTTCTTCCATCCCTGCATCACGAAAATCCTGCTTCTTTATGCCAAAAGTCCTTTTGCCTCTGTAACAAATTCCACATCAATATTTCCTGAAATAAAATCAGGGTGGTTTAAGATTGAATACTGATAATCTATATTCGTTTCAATCCCTTTGATGATTACTTCTCCTAATGCACTTTTCATTTTATGGATTGCTTCTTCCCTGCTGTCTCCATGAACGATCAGCTTTGCCAGCATAGAATCATAACAGGGCGGTACCTGATAACCTGTATAAACCGCAGTATCTACACGGATTCCTTCCCCTCCCGGGAAATGCACATCTGTGATCGTGCCTGGTGATGGTCTGAAATTCTTCATCGGATTTTCTGCATTGATCCTGCACTCAATGGCATGTCCGCTGATACGCACTTCTTTCTGCTTCATGCCAAGTTTCTGACCATCTGCAATCCTGATCTGCTCTTTGATCAGATCCACCCCCGTCACCCATTCCGTGACCGGATGCTCCACCTGAATCCTGGTATTCATTTCCATAAAATAAAATGCTCCGCTCTTTTCAAGAAGAAATTCGATCGTACCGGCATTCCTGTAGCCTGCTGCCTTTGCAGCCCGGACAGCTGCCTCTCCCATTTTCTTACGCAGACCGGCACTCAGTGCAACCGATGGAGATTCTTCGATCATTTTCTGATGGTTTCTCTGGATAGAACAGTCACGTTCTCCTAAATGGATTACATTCCCATAGTTGTCTGCAAGAATCTGAAACTCGATGTGCCTCGGATGCTTTACAAAATGTTCAATATACATCGTTTCATCTCCAAAAGCGATCCCGGCTTCTTTCCGTGCTGTCTGGAAACTCTGCTCAAATTCTTCCGGGTTCTGTGCCACACGCATTCCCTTTCCGCCACCACCGAGTGCTGCCTTGATAATAACCGGATAACCGATTTTTTTTGCGATCTTTGCCCCTTCCTTCACATCATAAACTGCCTCTTTACTCCCAGGAATGACCGGGACTCCTGCTTTTATCATGGTATTCCTTGCCTCAGATTTATTTCCGAGCCGGCTGATCACGTCCGATGGTGGTCCGATATAGACAATATTACACTGCTCGCACAACCGGGCAAACCGGCTGTTCTCTGAAAGGAATCCAAATCCCGGATGGATTGCATCCGCACCGGATACCAGCGTCGCACTGATGATGTTCTGCATATTCAGATAACTGTCTGTGGAAGGTGCCGGACCTATACATACTGCTTCATCCGCAAGCTGTGTATGCAGAGCATCCCTGTCTGCCTCTGAATATACTGCAACGGTACGGATTCCCATCTCTCTGCACGCCCGGATGATCCTTACCGCAATTTCACCTCTGTTGGCAATCAGTATCTTTTCGATCATATCTTACTCTCCCATCTGAAACTTACTAATGCTAAAAGCTATTCGCCTACCATAAAGGTAAGCTCTGCTGTCACTACCGTCTTTCCATCTACTGATGCTGTCGCTTCACCGACCCCGACCGGACCTTTTCTTTTGATGATCCTCGTTTCCAGACGCAGCCTGTCTCCCGGCAAAACCATTCCCTTAAACCGGCACTTCTGAACGCCTCCGAAAAATGCAATCTTTCCACGATTTTCCGGCAGACTTAGAATCGCAACTGCACCGGTCTGTGCCAGTGCCTCTAAAATCAGCACACCCGGCATCACTGCTTTCTGTGGGAAATGCCCCCGGAAGAAATCTTCATGATAGGAAACACCCTTGTATCCCACGGCATATTCTCCTGGCACGTAATCCTCAATCTGATCGATCAGAAGAAATGGATGTCTGTGCGGAATAATCTGCTGAATCTGTTCTGTATTTAAACTGTGCATCGTTCTGTCCTGACCTTTCCTGTTATCCAACTGCAAAAAGTGGCTGTCCATATTCTACGGACTGACCATTCTCTACAAAAACTTCTGTCACTGTTCCTGCAAAATCTGATTCAATCTCATTCATCAGTTTCATCGCCTCAATGATCGCTACGATCTGACCTTTTTCCACTCGCTCCCCGACTTTCACAAACGGCTCTTCATCTTCTGCCGGAGCAGCATAGAACGTTCCTACCAGTGGTGCTGTCACAATTTTTCCTTTTTTCTGCTCCGGCCCGTCTGCTTCATTTTTATTTAATGCGGCTTTCTGCTGCACAATTTCTTCCGTACATGACACCTCTTCTATCTGCTGTCCAGACTGAATTGGCTGTAGTTTCTTTTTCAAAGAGATTTCTGCATTTTCATCTTTATATTCAAGCTCTGTAAGGTCCGACTCTGATACTGCATCGATCAACTGCAGCAGTTCTTCCATTTTCATACTCATGCTCTACTCCTCATAGCGTTTTACGATCAGTGACACATTATGACCGCCAAATCCCAGGGAATTTGACATTGCATAATCAATTTTCTTTTCCACCGGAGAACCAACTGCATAATTCAGTCCACATTCTGGATCTATATGCTCTGTCCCTATGGTCTGATGGATAAACTGATCCTCAATACTCTTTACACATACAATCACCTCAACAGCACCGGCTGCACCCAGCATATGGCCGACCATTGATTTGGTAGAATTGATCACTACCTTTTCTGCCGCCTTTCCCAGTGCATAACGGATCGCTCTTGACTCAAACAGATCATTATGATGCGTACTTGTTCCGTGTGCATTAATATAGTCAACCTGCTCTGGCTGTATTCCTGCTTCTTTCATGGCAAACTTCATCGCCATGCCTGCTCCGGATCCATCTTCTGCAGGGGAAGTAATATGATAGGCATCACCGGTTGATCCGTATCCTGCCATCTCCGCATAGATTCTGGCACCTCTCGCCTTGGCATGCTCCAGTTCCTCCAATACAACAATTCCGGCTCCCTCTCCGATCACAAATCCATCCCTGTCTTTATCAAATGGCCGGGATGCTGATGCCGGATCCGGATTACAGGACAATGCTGTCAAAGCTGTAAATCCCGCTACACCGGAAGGACAGATACTTGCTTCTGTTCCTCCCGCCACGCAGACATCAAGATCTCCATACTGGATTGCCCGCATAGCATCTCCGATGCTGTTTGCCCCTGAAGCACAGGCAGTCACTACATCTGTACATTTTCCTTTCAGTCCAAGCTGGATTGATACATTTCCTGCTGCCATATTGGAGATCATTAACGGAATCATCAATGGATTCACGCGTCCCGGACCACGCTCCTGCAGTTTTTTATAATTTTTTTCATGACACTCCAGACCACCAATTCCTGAGCCAATGATTGTCCCGATACGGTAGGGATCTTCCTCTGCCATATCCAGTCCTGCATCTTCAAATGCTTCTTTTGCTGCCGCCACTGCATACTGGGAAAAAGATTCCATTCTTTTTGCCGCTTTAAAGTCCATTCGTTCTTTTGCGACAAAATTCTTTACTTCTGCTGCAAGTTTTACTTTATATTCTGATGCATCAAAATGTGTGATGGGAGCGATTCCTGATTTTCCTGACCGGATTCCATCCCAAAATTCCTCTATGGTATTCCCGATCGGTGTCACTGCACCCATTCCTGTTATAACTACTCTGCGTTTCATTTCTTTTCCTGCCTCCTTCTACATTGCCATGCCACCGTCGACATGGATCGTCTGTCCTGTTATATACCGGGCAGAATCAGATGCAAGAAATGCGACTGCTTCTGCAACATCTTCCGCTGTTCCAAAGGCTCCCATCGGGATCTGTGCCACAGCGGATTCCCTGACTTTTTCCGTAAGAACTGCTGTCATTTCTGTCTCAATAAATCCCGGAGCGACTGCATTGACAGTAATTCCTCTGGATGCAAGTTCTCTTGCAGCACTTTTGGTCAGTCCTATCACGCCTGCTTTGGATGCCGAGTAATTTGCCTGTCCTGCATTCCCAAGGATTCCTGAAACTGATGACAGATTGATAATTCTTCCGCCTCTTTGTCTGAGCATCTGCCTTGCAGCAAACCGGATACAATGGAATGTCCCTTTCAGATTGGTATCGAGGACTGTATCGTAATCTTCTTCTGACATTTTCATCAGCAGACCATCTCTCGTGATTCCTGCGTTATTGACCAGAATATCCAGTCTTCCAAAGTCATCCGTTACTTTTCTGATCATTGCTTCTGTGGCCTGATAATCTGCTACATTACACTGCATGATCTCTGCAATTCCTCCGTCAGATTCAATTTCTGCTTTCACTTCCTTGGCTTTCTCCATTGAACCATGGTAATTGATCACAACTGCTGCCCCCTCTGCTGCCAGCTTCAAAGCAATCGCTCTTCCAATTCCCCGGGAGGCTCCTGTCACTAATGCAACTTTTCCTGTCAATGTATTTTGCATAACTCATTTACCACCTTTTTCAGATCTTCGACTGTACTGATATTATATGTCCGAACTTCTCTGCTGATCTTTCTCATAAATCCGGTCAGTGTTCTTCCCGGACCGATCTCTATAAAAGTATCTACACCCTGACTGAGCATTTTTTCTATACTCTGCTGCCATCTGACCGATGCCGCCACCTGCTTTGCAAGAAGGGCTTTTGTCTGATCGATTTCTGAGACATATTCCGCTGTAACATTTGTCACATAGGGAATTTGTAATTCTGAGAGTTCCACACTTTTCAATTCTTCTCCCAGCTCTTTTCCTGCTTCTTTTAATAATGGAGAATGGAATGGCCCACTGACTTTCAACGGAAGAATTCTTTTTGCTCCTGCTGCTTTCAGCCGTTCTGCTGCCTTTTCCACCGCATCGTTCCAACCGGTAATCACGATTTGTCCGGGACAGTTATAATTTGCAACACTCACACCTTCCATCGATGCCACCGTCTTTTCGACGATTTCTCCTGAAAGACCTAACACTGCCGCCATTGCACCTTGTCCATCCGGAATTGCATTCTGCATCAGAAGTCCTCTTTTTCTTGTGATTCGGATTGCATCCTTCAGCTTCATTCCTCCGGCTGTTACGATCGCACAATATTCACCCAGACTCAGTCCTGCTGTGACATCTGCCACAAGACCTTCTTCCTCAGCAACACGCTCCATCGCCATGCAGACTGTCACGAGTGCTGCCTGTGTATATTCTGTCTGATCCAATCTGTCATTTTCTTCAAAACAAAGCTTTTTCATGTCGATGCCAAGCAATTCGGTTGCCTGGTCAAAAACCTTCGCAGCCGTTTTGTACTGGTCATAAAAATCTTTTCCCATCCCCGCTTTCTGTACGCCCTGTCCGGGGAAAATAAATGCAACTTTACTCATAAATTTCTGTTCCTCCAAGCAATGCATCTGTCTCCTGCACCAGCTTTTCGATTACCTCTTTGCAGGACATTTTTTCTTTAATCATCCCTGCGATCTGACCTGCCATGACACTTCCATTTTGAACATCCCCATCAACAACCACTTTTTTCAGTCCACCAAGCGTCAGTAACTCCAGCTCTTCAAACGCAGCACCTTCCTGCTCTTTCTGTAAATATGTCTTTGTCATCTGATTGCGGAGGGCTCGTACCGGATGTCCGGTAGAACGTCCCGTAACCCTGGAATCAATATCCCTTGCTTTCAGAATACAGTTCTTGTAATTTTCATGTACCTGTGCTTCTTCTGTTGCAACAAAGCGGGTTCCCAACTGAACTCCCTTCGCTCCCAGCATGAATACCGCTGCAACACCTCTTCCATCTGCAATCCCACCAGCTGCAATAACCGGAATCTGAACTGCATCCGCAACTTGTGGAACAAGAACCATCGTTGTATTTTCTCCGATATGGCCTCCTGCCTCCGTTCCCTCTGCAACAACAGCATCTGCTCCCCACCGTTCCATTCTCTTTGCGAGGGCAACCGATGCAACTACCGGAATCACTTTCACTCCGGCTGCTTTCCACATTTTCATATATTTTTCCGGAGATCCTGCACCGGTTGTCACCACCGGCACAGCTTCTTCAACAATTACTTTTGCTACTTCATCTGCATGAGGACTCATCAACATAATATTCACACCAAAAGGCTTCTTCGTAAGCTCTTTTACCTTCTGTATCTGTTCCCGTACCCATTCAGCAGGAGCATTTGCTGCCCCGATCAGACCAAGTCCCCCTGCCTCCGATACAGCCGCAGCCAAATGATATTCTGCAACCCATGCCATGCCTCCCTGTATAATGGGATATTCAATTCCAAGCAGTTTTGTTATTGATGTCTTCATTTTGAATTCCTCTTTCTTATTTGTGACTTTCTACATAAGAAACCACGTCTCCGACCGTTTTGATTTCTTCCAGATCTTCACTCGGTATTTCAATTTCAAATGCTTCTTCAAACGCCATAACCAGCTCAAAAAGATCCAGTGAATCTGCTCCAAGATCCTCCTTGAATGAAGTATCTGTTGTAAGTGTATCTGCCTCCACATTTAATGACTCTGCTACAATTTCCTTAATCTGCTCTAACATTTTTATTTCCTCTCTTTTCTTTTCATTTTTTCTATGTAATAAGGAAAAGTATCCTTTTCCTGACTACCATTCAAATAAGCACCCTGCCCAGGTCAGTCCCGCACCGAATCCTGCCAAAAGCATGCTCTGCCCTTGCTTTAAAATTTTCATCCGGTTCATTTCATCCAACAAAACAGGGATCGAAGCTGCCGAAGTATTTGCATATTTGTCCAAATTCACCGGAAATTTTGAATCTTTCAGGTTCAATCTTCTGGCAACAGCTTCTATAATCCTTTGATTCGCCTGATGCAACACAATATGATCTATCTCTTCCGGCCTGATCCCGGCCTCCCCGGTAAGTTCTAAAATCAATTCCGGCACTTTGCGTACTGCAAATTTAAAGACTTCCTGACCATTCATTTTAAGGAACGACTTTGTGCTTCCCACAAGAGCTTCGCCCTTTGTCCCGTCAGAATGTGCTGCCATATGGCAATACCCCTTCTCTTCTGCTTTTACCACAACTGCCCCCGCTCCATCTCCAAATAAGATACACGTTCCCCGATCCGACCAGTCAACCATCCTGCTCATCCGTTCTGCCCCAATGACCAGCACCGTTCTGCATATACCGGAATGGATATACGCCTGTGCTGTATGAAAGGCAATCACAAATCCAGAACATGCCGCATTCACATCATATCCCACTGCATTGACTGCACCGGTCATTTTTTGGACTTCACATGCCGTACATGGATAAACCGTTTCTGATGAGGAAGTTGCCACAAGGATCATATCAATCTCCTCCGGTTCTGTCCCGGCATTTTCCAAAGCCTTCAGAGCCGCCATTGAAGCCATATAAGACGTGGTCTCTTTCTTTGCTATATGACGCTGTCTGATTCCTGTCCGCTCCTGAATCCATTCATCACTGGTGTCTACAGATTCTGCCAGTTTAAAATTATCTATGATATAGTCCGGCAGATATGATCCTGTTCCACATATTTTTCCAATCATTTTTTTCTCCAACTCTTCCAAAATAATTTGAGTCTTAAATACTTTGACTTTCAAAGTATAACACAATAAAAAAATATGTCAACAAAATTTTTTCATTTTTATATCCACTTAATCCACAGAATTTTTTAATGTAATACCATATACAGTATTTATTTGCAATGGATCACTTTCTGCAATTTTCCCGTCATAATATACTACAACTTCATCACCGACAGATACCTCTGCATAGTTGTCCCGATTTTTTTCATTTAACGATACTTTACACCTCGTTCCATCAGGATATCCTTCCTTATTAATTTCAAGCAGAATAGAATTATCCTGTACTTCCAGGACAGTTCCCGTAATATCTGGCTTATTTTGCAGATTTCTATTCACATTCCGATTGCTGCAGCCTGCCAGGTTCAACGCAATAATTAATATTAAAATGAATGATGTCCACTTTTTCAAACTTTTCTCCTTCTCCCGGTAGCCCTTACGAACTCTGATATTGGAAATACAAAGGTGCAGGACATCCGGTGGATGTCCGCTTTGCACCGACCGCAGCGGCAGCGGCGATCCCCAAAATCTGATAACACATTATAACATAAAATTATTCATAAGTGAAAGCAGAGTATCCTGCTGTTCTTATAATTTTGCACAATCTATTATAATTTTCTGACACAGATCATACCCTAACACAGAACTGTTCAAAGACATGGTATAGTTCTCTGCCATTCCCCATTTCTGTTCGGTATAAAAATTATAGTTTGTTCTGCGTCTTTTATCTATATCATTTATCATTTTTATAGCATCCACTTCTGTAACATTATATAAGCTGCAGATACGCCGGACTTTTTCCGGTATGCTTCCATGTATAAAAACATTTAATACATCTTTTCTGTCCTTTAAAATGAAATCTGCATTTCGCCCTATGATTACGCAGTTTTCTTTTTCAGCGATTTCCATAATTACTTTTCTTTGTGCTTCATACACCATATCTTCTACTGATTTTCCCGTAATATCACGACCAGAAAAAGCATACGCAAACCATCCTTTCTTCGGAGATAACTCAGCATTTTCCCGAACATACTCCGATGATAACCCTGCCTGTTCTGCAATCTGTCCGATCATTTCTTTATCATAATAGGCAATACCAAGCTTTTTTGCCACTTCTTCACCAATAAAACGACCACCACTTCCGAATTCCCTGCTGATTGTAATAATTCTCTTTGCCATAACTGTCTCCTCCTTAACTTAATCTTTCCACTTTGTTCTTTCGGATTTTCTTTAAAAATACATATCCCACCAGACAAGCAATAAGCTCAGTAATTGGGAATGCCCACCAGATCAATGAAATCCCCATCTGTCCGTTTCTGACAAAAGTGGAGAAAATGCCCGCCAGTGGTAATATGACTATTAACTGTCTGAGTAATGAAATCACCAGCGATTCTATACCACCATCCAATGCCTGATAAATTCCCTGATATGCTACATTAATTCCGGCAAAAATAAAGCTGACAGAGATAATTCTCATGGCTCCGATAAAATATTCTCTAGACTGTCCTGTATTAAATAAAGTAGCGAAAGCCCCCGGGAAAATTTCTGTAATCGCTACACCAACAATCATAAGTACAATCGTATAGATCAATCCATACTTAATTCCATCCTGAACTCTCTTTTTGCTGTGCATTCCATATGCAAAAGCAATAATCGGTGTAATCGCATCTCTCAGCCCAAAGGCAAGGAATAATACAAACTGCTGCACTTTATAGAACAACCCATAGGCTGTCTGTGCCGATGGACTGAACTTCAATATCAGATTCATTGCATAAACCATAATAGACATAAGTGCCTGTGCAATAATTGCCGGAAGTCCGATGGCATAGATTTCCCGGATAATTCCACCATCCGGTTTCATATACTTTACATTATGCTCAAATTCTTTATTCATCTTTATATGGAATACAAACAACAATACCGCGGACACCACCTGACCGATTACCGTTGCATACGCAGCACCTTCCACTCCCATTTCAGGAATCGGTCCTATTCCATAGATCATAATTGGATCAAGAATAATATTTATCACTGCTCCCACAACCTGACCAATTGTTGAATAAAAAGAACGTCCGGTTGCCTGTAGCAGTTTTTCAAATAATGAGAAGGAAATAATTCCAAATGAAATGATACAACATATTCTCAGATAGCTCGTTCCCATTGAAACAACCTCCGGATCAACTGTCTGTGATGAGATGTATGCTTTTACTCCAAAAATTCCAAATAAGAAACATACCACATAAATAATTACTCCGAGAAATAAACTGTTGCCCGCCACTTTTGCAGCTTTTTTTGCATTTCCCTGTCCGAGTGTCCTTGCGAGAAGCGCATTGGTTCCGACACCTGTTCCAATTCCTACTGCCACCATAAGCATCTGTACCGGGAACACCAGTGTCAGTGCGTTAAGCGCCGCTTCACTTCCCACCTTCATGTTTCCAACAAAGGCACTGTCCACAATGTTGTAGACCGCCTGCAATGCCATCGATAAGATCATCGGTATTCCCATCTGCACCATAAGCCTATTGACCGGCATCTCCTTCATTTTGTTACTTTCTGACATACATCCTCCTTGTTTGCGAAGCAAATGCGACTGCCCTTGCAGGAGCAGAGGATTTGACCTCCTTGTTTTGCGGCACAAAAAAAGTGTGTTCCTATCACAATAAGCTGGACTTACGCTGATAGGCTACACACTTTTTTCATGTCTTTCTATTAACTTTAAAATAAAAAAACGAGTAACATAACTGGATTTACGCTAGTCTGCTACTCGTTCAGGAATTATTATATTGATTGATTTGAAAAAAGTCAAACAGAAATTTTGTTACAATTTTCTTATTTAATCCGTTTCTGAATATCTTCAACAGATGGCAGTTGCTTTTCCAGATCATCCGGCAAACTGCTAGTTATTTTGTATTCGCTTACACCAATCGGCTCTGAAATATCCTTGAGGAAATATTCTGCAACCACATTGTTTTTGACCTTATCCATCAAAGCAATATTGTGATACCAAGTAATTTGTGCAAGCACCTCTTGCACAATTTCTCTGTCAGCAAAGCGGGCTGCAAATTTCGCCATGTACTTCAGATTTCGGACAGAATACCCTTTTCTCTCCGGGAAAGTCACCTGAATATCATAGGAGAGATTTTCAATGAATTTATTTCCCCATGTTTTGTATTCGTTAATAAGCGTTCCAATATCATAATATAGGAGTAGCAAATCCGAATTTGGTGTGTGCTTTATAAATTTTTTCCGATCCACTCAAGTTCGTTCATGGA
>ERZ773190.1869-NODE-1869-length-18308-cov-4.000274_pt1 | contig 18308 bp, 13 predicted proteins | sample MGYA00511111_ERZ773190 | MGnify/ENA primary metagenome ERZ773190 (study PRJEB29015, sample SAMEA2737777) | human gut metagenome | biome: human gut; feature: human-associated habitat; material: faeces | place: China | collected 2012 ... | reverse complement strand
ATCTGTTCTACCAGTTCTTTTGTAATATAAGACACAGGCATCGGCACATCAATCACGATCTTAGGACGCAATTCTTCGTCCGTCAACGTACAGTTGACATTGAGGCGTCTCCGGAATTCTTCTATATTTTTTTCTTCTATAGAAAGACCTGCTGCCATCGGATGACCTCCAAACTGTATCATCAGGTCTGCACATTTTACCAGTTCTTCATACATAGAGTAACTTTCTATTGATCTTCCGCTTCCTTTTGCACTTGTCTCACCGCCCGTCAATACAAAGGCAGGCCTGTGATATTTTTCCCTGATCCTGCCTGCTATAATACCGGCAAGACTTTCATGACAATCCGGAAGATAAACTACCAGTACTCTGTCATTTTTCAGCTCTGTAGTCTCTATGATCCGGATTGCCTCTTCTTTTCCTTTCTCAGTGAGAGCTTTTCGGCTCTGATTAAGAGCTGTAAGATCTCCGGCAAGCCTTGCTGCTTCTTCCTTTGTTTTTGCATTGAGAAGCGCAAGAGAACGGGCAGCTGTATCCAGTCTGCCACTGGCATTGATACATGGTCCCAACACAAATCCGATATGATAAGCTGTGATTTTAGCATCTTCCAGAGAATTTGCTCGGATCAGTTCCTGCAATCCTTTATTTTTGGTATTTTTCAGACGGCACAGCCCTTCTTTTACCAGAATCCTGTTCTCTCCCTGAAGATCCATAACATCTCCTACTGTTGCAATAGCCGCCAGTTCATAATAATCTTCCAGATCCTCTTCTGGAACACCAAATCTCTCGTAAAGTGCTGCAATATATTTAAAGGCCACCACTGCCCCACACAGGTTTTTATTCGGGTATGGACAATCATATTGTTTCGGATTCAAAATCGCATCTGCCGGCGGAAGCACCATCTGGCGTTCTCCCTTTTCCTCCCTGTAAGGAACCTCATGATGATCTGTAATAATCACTGTCATTCCCTTATCCTTTGCCATCTGGATTTCAGCAGCCGCAGCAATTCCATTATCACAGGTCACGATCGTATCGATCCGGTCCGTTTCCGCTCTTTCTATAAGATGTGCATGAATCCCATATCCGTCTGCAACTCTGTCCGGAATATAAGTATCCACATCTGCTCCGATCCTCGCAAGGCCTTTCATTAAAATGTATGTAGAGGTCACACCATCAATATCATAATCACCAATAATACGGACTTTTGCTTTCTGCGATATTTTTTTCTCCAGGATATCTACAGCTTTTTCCATATCCTTCATCAGCCAGGGAGAAGGAAGCTCTTGTACTGTTCCTGACAGATACTCTCTTATCTTATCTTCTCCGATCACATCTCTGTTCCTGATCAGTCTCGCAATCACCGGATCAATATGAAACTGTTGACCGATCTGGTTAAAATCTGCTCTTTTTGCTGCTATTACCCATTTCTCCATATATTTTCTCTCCTCATAAAAATATCCCGGAGTTCTACCCCGGGATATTTCTGTCTGCCTGTTTTTCAGACACTTATTGTTTTATTCAGCATCATCATTCTGCTGTTTTTTAGCTGCTTCTTCGGCAGCCAGACGTTCAGCTACTCTTTTTCTGTTTTTCTTCTTTGGCTGAGTCGGATCTTTCTGTGATACATCACGTGCTTTCTTCGGCTTTGAAGAGGACTTTGCAGATGCGGAAGCTGCAGCAATTGCCGGCTGTCCTTTTCCTGCAAATTTCTTTTTCATCACATACCACAACGCACCTGTAATACATACAGAAGAATATGCACCGACAAGAACACCAACCATCAGAGGTGCTGCAAATTCACGGATAGAAGAAACACCCATGATATAAAGAACAGCTACCATAACAAAAGTTGTAAAAGAGGTATAAATACTTCTTGTAAGAGTCTGGGTGATACTTGTGTTTACAATTTCTGCCAGTTTTTCTCTGGAACCACTGTGAAGGTTCTCACGTATACGGTCAAAAATAACGATTGTAGCATTGATAGAATAACCTACGATCGTAAGCATGCAGGCAATAAATGTATTACCGACAGATACTCTGGCAATAGCATAGAATGCAAGTACAACCAGAACATCATGCAGAAGCGCCAATACCGCACTGCTTGCAAAACGGATGTCTTTAAATCTGAACCAGATATAAAGAAGCATACAGATTGTAGCTACTATAACGGCTACGATCGCATCACGACGCATTTCACTACTTACTGTAGAAGAAATACTTTCTGTGGAAATCGTGCTGTCATCTACACCAAATTTCTCAACCAGCGCACTCTGCAGAGCTTCACGTTCGCTCTGATTCAGAGAACGTGTCTTGATCACAACCTGATTTGTTCCGACTACCTTTGTAGGCTGAACATTTTTATCTCCTGTCACCTCTTCTACAACAGGAGTTACTTCAGAATCAATGGTCTTAATATCCATATCTTCATTAAATGTAACAGTTGTAGAAGTACCGCCTGAGAACTCAAGGCTGTAATTTAACGCTTTGTTTCCTGCATGCGAATTAGCAAACATCGCTGCCGGACCGCAGAGGATCAGGATAATGGAAATAGCAAAAAATACTTTCTTCTTTCCAAGGAAATCAACTGCCTTACGTTCTTTTGCAGATCCGTAGAATTTCGGATCACGTACACCAACTGCATAAAGTGCATTTACAATCATTCTGGATACAACCAGTGCTGTAAACATGGAGATCACGATACCAAGGGCAAGTGTATAAGCAAATCCCTTAACAGTACCTGAACCAAGCCACATCAGCACAAAGGCTGCGATCAGCGTTGTAATATTTCCATCAAAGATTGCAGAGAAAGCTTTGCTGAAACCGGACTTAATAGAATTCCTTACTGAAACTCCTGCACCAATTTCCTCTCTGATTCGGGCATAAATAATAACATTGGCATCCACCGCCATACCGATACCAAGGATAATACCCGCAATACCCGGAAGAGTAAGAGTAATATCAAAGGCATTCAGCGTGATCAGCATTAATGATGTATAAAGAATCAGTGCAATACCTGCAACTACACCAGGTATGCGGTATGCAATGATCATAAAGATAATAACGATGATCAGACCGATCGCACCTGCAAGAACACTTGTAGAGATTGCTTCTTCACCAAGCTGTGCAGCTACAACACTGGAACGAAGTTCTTCCAGTTCCAGTCCCAGAGAACCGATACGGATATAAGAAGCAAGGTTCTGTGCTTCTTCCAGGTCAGACATTCCGCTGATCTGTGCTTTTCCGCCGGAAATCTCTTCATTTACATTCGGAGCACTGATAATGTTATTGTCATAGACGATAGCGATCTGCTTGCCTACATTATTCTTTGTAGCTTCTGCAAATTTTGTTTTACCACTGTTTTCTCCATCAGAAGTAAGAGTAAGACTTACCACATATTCCTTTGCACTTGTGTTCTGATTCTGGATTGCACCACCCTGGGCATCTGCTACATCAGAACCTTCCAGAACAACACTTCCGGATTCCTTGATCTCATCAATAGTTCTGGAGAGAACATATCCATCCTGTCCTGTAGTAAAGTTCTGGTTTCCGTCAGCATCTTCTTTTGTGATGAAATACAGGGAACCTGGTTTACCCAGATCATTCAGAATAGTATCTGCATCTGTAACACCAGGAATTTCAACTGTAATACGGTCTGATCCTTCCTGGTATACCTGAGCCTCAGTACTGTACTGCTCTACACGCTTCTGAAGCTTGTAGATCGTATCTGACATCTCTTCGCTTGTCGGATTGCTCTCCTTAGCCTGGTAGGTAATGCTGACACCACCGGCAAGATCAAGACCCGTGTTGATATGTTTTGCTGCACCGGTTCCGGTAGGACCGATACCTACGGCTGCAGTAAAGCAAAAGAACACAGTCAGGATCAGTGTCAGAAGCAGCACTACGATTCCTTTACTTTTCTTCATAGTTCTTTTCCCTTCTTGATTTTTTGTCCGCGGTCATGTTCATCCGCCTGCCAGCCATTTTCTGTTATGATAACAGCCGACGGCGGTATCAGTCAGACAGATTACTGCCCACTAATCACATGCCAGTGCGGCTTTTATCATGATGGCGCACTCCACACGTTTTCTCTGGAGTTCGCATCCGATTTCATAATTGCCTTTGATATCTCCCTGGAAATGGAATGCATTTGCCGCACATCCGCCACTACAGTAGAAACGTGCGAAGCAGTCTTTGCAGTCTTTCTTTGTGTAAACGTTGCATCCGCCGAATTCCTTCTGGATTTCCGGCTTTGTGATGCCTTCGTCTACATTTCCCATGAGATACTGTTCTTCACCAACAAACTGGTGACATGGGTAAAAATCACCCCAGGGTGTTACAGCCAGGTACTCTGTTCCTGAACCGCAGCCTGACAGTCTCTTGTATACACAAGGGCCACCTGTAAGGTCGATCATAAAATGAAAGAAGTTAAATCCTTTTCCCTCTTTCTCTCTTTTAATCATTTCTTTTGCAAGAGTATCATACTCTTCCATGATCTGGGGGATATCCTCCTCGCGGATCGCATATTCCTCCGTATCAGCCGCAACTACAGGCTCTACAGAAATCTGTTTGAATCCAAGATCTGCCAGATGAAGCACATCCTTGGAGAAATCAAGATTATGGTGAGTAAAAGTACCTCTTACATAATACTTGTCCTGATTTCTGGATTCTGCAAACTTCTGGAACTTCGGCATGATCAGGTCATAGCTTCCTGCACCTTTTCTGAATGGACGCATGTAATCATGTACTTCCTTACGTCCGTCCACACTCAGTACAACGTTGCCCATCTCTTTATTGCAGAATTCCATTACTTCATCATTCAGAAGAACTCCGTTTGTTGTTAAAGTGAAACGGAATTTCTTATTGTGAAGCTTTTCCTGCTCTCTGCCATATTTTACCAGATTTTTTACAACCTGCCAGTTCATCAGCGGCTCGCCGCCAAAGAAATCTACTTCCAGGTTTTTTCTGGAACCGGAGTTCGCGATCAGGAAATCAAGAGCTTTTTTGCCGACTTCATAGGACATAAGAGCTCTTCTGCCATGATATTCGCCTTCTTCGGCAAAACAATAACGGCAGGCCAGATTGCAGTCATGAGCAATGTGCAGGCACAATGCTTTTACAACGGTCTGCCGGTTATTTGAAAATTCTTCAATTACATTCTCATAAACATCTTTTGTAAAAAGCATTCCATCTTCTTTCAGCTTATTACATTCTCTTACAGATGTCTCAATATCTTCTCTGTTATATTTGTTTTCCAGTTTCTCTGCAATAGCTTCTGTGCCAAGGCCCTCTTCCAGATATGGAAGAACCTCATATGTAACCTCATCTACCAGATGGATGCATCCACTGTTGATATCCAGTACAATATTAAAGCCATTGCTTTTATAACGGTGAATCAGACTCATTTTACTAAAATCCTTTCTAAGCGTAAGATAAGCAGCGGAATAAAAGTTCCGCTGCTTATCTCATTTCTCCATAGCTGATCTTATTTCTGCTCGCAGCTCTGGTTTCCTACTGTACAGGAAGTTTTACATGCGGACTGGCAGGAAGTCTGGCACTCGCCACATCCACCTTTTTTTACAGTGTTCTGTAAATTCTTTGTATTCAGGGTTTTGATATGTTCCATAACTCTATCCTCCTTATGTAATTATATTCTTGGCATAGTATATCATATATCTTCTCATTTTAAAAGCTTTTTTTTACGACAGCATTCCACCCAGTGTTCCACCGCCTGTGCACATAAAAAATGTTGTAACTGCATGAGCTGCACTCATATCCCAGCCGCCTTTTGCCATAACAGAGACAGTCAACAGTAATACATAGTAAGCCAGACCTGTGATAACACCCCACAGATATTTGTCTTTACGCACAATTTTGCCGGCCATAAAGCCTCCCATGAAACATGCAAGTACATAAATTATAATAATCCCCGCATCTACAGCTGTTTCTCCCAGATCAAAAGCAAACAGTACCAGGGCCAAAAGCAGTAATGCCACTCCTGTTAATGCATATGCAAATAATAGTGATTTCAAAATTGCTCTGACTTTCATTGCTTCCCCTCCTGTTAAACTATATGGGGGAGGAATCAGTGTTATTCTTTTATTTCTTTCTCTTTTTTATAAATACAACCACACCGGCGATCACTGCAGCTGCCACAAACAGTATCACAAACGGCATAATTGATGTTGTATCTCCGGTATTTACTGTATTGTTATTTTTCACAGCTTTATTTTCCGCTGAATTATCATTCTGATCAGAAGAAGAATCATTATTGCTGTCAGAACTGTCATTCATAGATACTGTATTGTTCTTTCCGGAATCAGAGCTCTGACTGTCGGAGGAAGCCGGTGCAGGAGTTACCGCATCTGTGTCGTCCGTATCATTCCCCGCATCAGGTCCTACTAATTGTCTGCTTCCTGCAATTCCAAATGGACTGAAAGAATGTGTGCTGAATACCATAATACCATTCTCTACACTCGGAATAATCGTCTCAGTTGCCCCGTTATCCAGGAGATGTTCGATAGTATACTGATATCCGGATTTTACCGGCACAGTAACACTGATATAATCTCCATTAGGGATCTCATATTCTGTATTATTCTTAAGATCCCAGAGTTCAAATTCATAAGACTGGAAAATCATTGCATCTGATTCATTGGTAAACTGATAGCTGTCACCGCTTGAAACTCTGAACTGTACATACCATGGAAGATTAACTCCGCTTACTGTAATACCGTCGCAGGTATGATTAAGTGCGGCCCTCTCTTCTTTTTCTTCATCAGAAAGAGAATCCTCTGCATCTGTAGGACGGTCATCCTTATCGTCCGGCAGAACAGGATTATCAAAGATATTATCATCTGCGCCATCTTCATCATCTTTCTTCGTATCTTCTTTATCCTGTGTCATATCATCTGCAGGTTCCAGCTTACCGGTAGTTTCTGTATCTTTATCCGTCTTATCTGCATTGCTGTTATTATCTTTGTCGTTTTTATTATCTGTTTTATCTTCTTCAATCTTACTCTCTTCATTGTCTGTATCAGTTTTATTATCCTGATCTGATTTACTTTCCTTATCTTCTTTATTGTCTGTATCAGCGTTTTCATCTGCGGCAGGTTTTTCTGACGAAGTTTCAGGCGTTTCTGTTGGATCTGCATTTTCTGTTGGATCTGTTTTACCTGAGCCTTCTGTCTTATCAACATTATCACCATCCGTAATACTGTTCACTATTACATTGATGTAACCGACAACCGCGCCGCTCTCCGGATCCCATCCATCCACATGGCTTAAATCCTGCCCTTCTGCCGGTATAAGAAGTACCTCACAGCTCTGTACACGCTGTGCAGGAACGAAACTTCCATCTGCCCATTCAAAAGTTCCATATTCCGTTGCCGGAAGTTCTACATCCGCAAGTTCTACAGGCTTATCAAGCGTGATGTTGTCCGGAATCAGAGAAGACACAGTATTCTCCTGTGACTCAGCCGCACTGACCTGTCTTGTTACACCCGGTATATTATTTCCTGCAATCAAAGCCGCTGTTAAAGCCGCTGCCGCAAAAATACCCGTTCCTTTTAATTTATTTTTTCTTATTCTATTTATATTATTGGACATATCGCACCTCTATATTTATATTCGATTCTTATGTTTCCTGATAATCATTTTTTTACTTTCAGCCAAATATCAGTTCTCTTTTTACGTAATACAATAATATTACATATCTGTATATTATCAAACTTTTATCATTTTGTAAATATTCTGTAATGTTTTTTTTCATTTTAATCGAGTGAATTATAACACAAATCTTACTTTTTCGACAGTCCTCTTTTAAATTTTTTTATACTATCTTTGAACCAAAAGCTTTTTCTTGATTTTTTATATGAAATCATGTATATTTTGCTTAAATGTTTTATGATATGATTCAATCAATAAAGATAATCAAAAGGAGTGAATAAATCTTGGATTCAAGTATTGCCTTTCAGGCGGTGGCGATTCTGATACTGATCGCACTTTCTTCATTTTTTTCTTCTGCGGAAACCGCTATGACAACCGTAAATAAGATTCGGATACAGTCTCTTGCCGAGCAGGGCAACAAACGTGCTGTTATTCTGGAAAAAATAATTTCCAATTCCCCAAAGATGCTCAGTACCGTATTAATCGGAAACAACATTGTAAATATGTCTGTTTCTTCTCTCATGACTACACTCACCATAAAGATTCTGGGAAACGCATATGTAGGAATCACAACCGGCATCCTGACTCTGCTGATTCTCATTTTCGGTGAGATAACCCCCAAAAACCTGGCAACAATCCATGCTGAAAAATTGTCCCTGGCCTATTCAAGAATAATATACGGACTTATGATTCTCCTTACTCCCGTTGTTTTCATTGTAAATAAAATAACAGAAGGTGTACTGGTCATTCTGCATGTTAACCCGGACGAAAAGGCAAATGCCATGACTGAACATGAACTGCGTACCCTCGTCAATGTAGGTGAAAAAGACGGCGTCATTGAAAACGAAGAAAAACAGATGATCTACAATGTGTTTGATTTTGGCGATTCAACTGCAAAAGATGTCATGATTCCCAGAATCGACATGACCTTTATAGATATCAATTTTTCCTATGATGAACTTATGGCGGTCTTCAGTGAAGATATGCATACCCGTTTTCCGGTTTATGAGGACAACACTGATAACGTAATCGGTATTATCAATATGAAAGATCTTCTTGTTTATCCAAAGGACAAACCTTTTTCAATCCGCAACATCCTGCGTGAGCCTTATTTTACCTATGAATACAAAGCTACAGCAGACCTGATGATCGAAATGCGTAAAGCATCCGTCAATCTGGCAATCGTTCTGGACGAATACGGTGCCACAGCCGGTCTGGTCACATTGGAAGACCTGTTGGAAGAGATCGTAGGTGAGATTCGCGACGAATACGATGAGGATGAAGTCGAAGATATTAAAGAAATCCAGCCTGAAAGAGAATATGTTGTTCAGGGTTCTGCCAAGCTGGATGATATCAACGAAGCCCTCCATATTAATCTGGAATCTGAAGATTATGATTCTATTGGCGGATATATTATTGAACAGCTTGACTGCCTTCCCAAAGAGGGTCAGTCTGTCACACTTGAAAGTGGCATCCGCCTGGTTGTTGACCGTCTGGACAAAAACAGAATCGAACTTGTCCACATCTGGCTTCCCGAGAAGAAAACTGAAACAGAAGAACAGCCGTAACTGTCATCTCTCCAGCATCAGTGAAAATTGTTTCACGATTCTGGAGAGTTCTCCTGTAACCGCATCAATTCCTTCTTCGTTCTTTTTCCAGTTTTCTCTGGTAATTCCATCTGCATTCACAGGCACCACATAAAATTCTGTTTTCGGATACAAGAGCTGATAATACATCAGACATCTTCTTGCATGGTAAGATTTGCAGCACAAAATCGCTCTTTCTATTTCCAGTTCTGCATGATCTGTCACCTGTCTGGAATAAATTGCGTTCTCATAAGTAAAGGTTGCCTGGTCTTCTTTCAGGATTTTCTGATCCGGAACTCCGTTTTTTATAAGAACATCCCTGAGAAATTCCCATTCTGTTCCATATTCCTTATTATATACATTGCTTTTTTCAAGAACGCCTGAAAACTTTCCATTTACTACGCTGTATTTTCCACTGGGCAGAATCCAGTCCGCCATCCCTTTCTTAAACAATTCTGCTGCTTTTTCCGCCATCTGCGGATAACCATTTCCAGGGACAAAAATAATATCAGATTTTTCCGGCTTGTTTTCTGCAAAAATAAACTCTTCTGAACTTTTTAAAAATTTTTCATATACGTCATTCATCATTACTAACTCCTCGTTATCTGTTTTTTCTACAGCACCTCTCAAATAATGCGTTTGTAACAGTCCAACAAAATTTCACGCTCTGATGAACCGGAACAATATGCATTATTTACGAAGATTTCTATGGAATTTCTATAGATAGATACAGTGTACCATATTTTTTCTATTAACGTACAACCAAGTTAATTCTTAAAACTATATCCCCCACTGCTTATGTTACTGTTCACTCTGTTCACAGAAAACACCTCGCGGGATATTACCAGTGAACAGTAACCTACTTATTGCTTTTCGCAACCTCCGCAGGGGACTTATTTGATTCGGTTAAACAAAAAGTCCGCAGACTTCCAATATTTCCAGAAAGCTATTTTGTCACAATAATCGTACTGTAACCATCATCCCTCAGTCTCTGCTCCATATTTACTGCATTACCAATCTGCTGATAGGCACCTGTCTGAACTTTATACAATCCGTTTTCATGTAACATAAAAGAGGGATAACCTTTTTCCAGTAACTGATATAACATACGGTCCGCATTCTCTTTTTTTCTGAACGCTCCAGTCTGCACTCTGTAATAAAGCGGTTCCTGCACTGTTTCCTCATCCAGGCTTCCAAGAATCGCATCTGCAATTCCCTGAGCTATATCGCTAAACTTGTTATCAAACAGTTTATTATCTTCTTCGGAATTGATAAATCCGGTTTCTATTAAAAGAGCCGGCATCCTGGTTCGTCTGAGGACCACAAGTCCCGGCCGCTCTTTTACACCGATTTCGCGGAATCCCACTTCTCCCAGAGCTCCCAGAATATTCTCAGCCATCTGATATTTAATCCCGCTTTTATCATAAATCAGAACTTCCGCTCCATTATACTGGTTTTCCTTTGGACTGCTGTTTCGGTGAAATGAAATAAAGTAATCTACTCCTGCCTGATTTGCAAGCTGTGCCTTCTCAAAAGGTGTCTGATAGACATCACCGGTACGGGTATAAGAGATATCAATCCCTTTATTTTTTAAAATCTCACCTACCGCAAGAGCAAGTTTAAGATTGTCATTCTTTTCCTGTCTTCCCTTATATACGGCTCCCGGATCCTGACCTCCATGTCCGGCATCCAGCATGATCGAATATGCCATGACGACACTCTGCTTTCTTCATATACTCTTTATACTATATGAATTAAAAATATAATTGTGCAGGTCGCTTGACTTTTTTACACTAAAGCGTTATACTTTAAAACGTCACAGTCGAATAACTCGATGACATTATCCGAATCATTTACCAGTACTGCTTTCCCTGCAGAAAATCATTCGGATCCAGGTAAGTTTCATATTATCAAATAATAAACGCAATTCTTACCTGACTTAATTTAAACATTATATTAGGAGGATATATCATTATGAAAAGAAAAGCATTAGCAATCACTCTTGCAGCAGCCATGGCTATGGGAACCTGCGCAGTAACAGCAAGTGCTGCTGACGGAGACAAATATACAATCGGTATCTGTCAGCTTGTACAGCACGAAGCTCTCGACGCTGCGACACAGGGATTCAAGGATGAAGTCACCAAAGAACTGGGAGAAGACGCAGTTACCTTTGACGAGCAGAACGCACAGGGAGATTCCAACACCTGTTCTACAATCATTAACAGCTTTGTTTCCAATAATGTTGACCTGATTCTTGCAAATGCAACTCCTGCTCTTCAGGCAGCTGCAGCAGGAACAAGCGATATTCCGATTCTTGGTACTTCTGTTACTGAATACGGTGTTGCACTTGGACTGGATGATTTCGACGGGACTGTGGGCGGAAATATTTCCGGAACTGCAGACCTTGCTCCCCTTGATCAGCAGGCAGCAATGCTCAATGAACTTTTCCCGGATGCAAAAAATGTAGGTCTTCTCTACTGTTCTGCCGAAGCAAACTCTCAGTATCAGGTAGATACAGTAAAAGCTGAACTTGAAAAACTCGGATATACATGTGAATATTATGCATTCTCTGACTCTAATGATCTCTCTTCTGTTGCTACAACAGCAACTGACGCAAGTGATGTAATTTATGTACCGACAGATAATACAGTTGCTTCCAACACAGAGATCATCAACAACATCTGCCTTCCGGCAAAAGTTCCGGTAATCACAGGCGAAGAAGGTATCTGCAGCGGATGCGGTGTTGCGACACTTTCCATCAGCTATTATGACCTTGGTGTTACAACCGGTAAGATGGCTGTTAAAATTTTAAAGGACGGTGAAGATATTTCCACAATGCCGATCGAATATGCACCAAACTTCACAAAAGAATATAACAAAGATATCTGCGAAGAGCTGGGCATCGAAGTTCCGGACGATTATGTTGCAATCGGCGAGGCTTCTGATGATGCAACGGCAGCAGACGAATCTTCTGATGAAACAACAGAAGATAATGCAACTGAAGAAGCTGCCAAATAAATCCGGTCAGACAGTTGAAAAATACTCACACCAACAGGATTTTAAATAACAGCTTATCAAACAGTTATAAAAATTCAATTTATATGCGATCAGCGGGAAAGGTTTGACGCCTCTCTCGCTTTTCGCATCTCAACAGGAGGAAATTACAAATGCAAATTATAACATTAATCACTGCACTTCCGGGTGCAGTAGCCCAGGGTCTGATCTGGGGAATTATGGCAATCGGTGTTTATATCACTTTCCGTATTCTTGATATTGCAGACCTTACAGTTGATGGCACTATGTGCACCGGTGGTGCAGTGTGTATTATGATGATGCTTTCCGGTCATAATGTCTGGATTTCTATGTTGGCTGCTACTCTCGCCGGAATGCTGGCAGGCCTTGTAACCGGAATTTTTCACACCTTTATGGGAATTCCCGCAATCCTTGCCGGAATCCTGACACAGTTATCTCTGTATTCCGTAAACCTGAAGATCATGGGAAAAGCAAATCAGGCAATCAACGTTGATAAATATAATCTTCTGGTTTCCCTGCGACATATAAAAAATGCATCTCTTTCCAAAAACACAATTTTTATTGTAGCAGTTATGTGTATTCTCCTGATTGCCATTCTCTACTGGTTCTTTGGAACAGAGCTTGGCTGTTCCCTTCGCGCAACCGGATGTAACCCAAATATGTCACGCGCCCAGGGTATCAACACAAACAGGAATAAAGTTCTCGGACTTATGATTTCCAACGGTCTGGTAGGACTTTCCAGTGCACTCCTTGCACAGTATCAGGGATTTGCAGATGTCAACATGGGACGTGGTTCCATCGTTATCGGTCTGGCAGCAGTTATTATTGGTGAGGCAATCTTTGGACGTATTTTCCGCAACTTTGCCCTTCGCCTGTTAGCAGTTATCTTCGGTTCCATTCTGTATTATCTGGTACTTCAGATTGTTATCTGGATGGGTATCGACACTGACCTGCTGAAGATGCTGTCCGCAATCGTAGTTGCTCTCTTCCTTGCATTCCCATACTGGAAAGGCAAATACTTTAATAAACCAGCCAAAAGGGGAGGTAAATAAAAATGCTTGAACTTAAAAATATCTATAAAACCTTTAATCCCGGAACCATTAATGAGAAACGTGCATTAAATGGTCTGAACCTGAAGCTGAACGAAGGCGATTTTGTAACTGTTATCGGAGGAAACGGCGCCGGCAAATCTACTATGCTAAATGCTGTTGCAGGAACCTGGCCGGTTGATGAAGGACAGATCCTTATCGACAATGTTGATGTTACAAAACTTTCTGAACATAAACGTGCTACATACCTTGGACGTGTGTTTCAGGATCCAATGACAGGAACCGCTGCAACAATGGGTATCGAGGAAAACCTTGCACTTGCAAAACGCCGCGGAAAATCCCGTCTTCTCCGCTCCGGAATCACTAAAGCTGAGCGCGAAGAATACAAAGAGCTCCTGAAAATTCTTGGTCTTGGTCTGGAAGACAGACTGACTTCTAAAGTAGGACTTCTCTCGGGTGGTCAGAGACAGGCTCTTACTCTTCTGATGGCAACGCTTCAGAAACCAAAGCTTCTGCTTCTGGATGAACATACAGCAGCGCTTGATCCGGGGACTGCCGAGAAGGTCCTGAACCTGACAAAACGTATTGTGGAGGAACATCAGCTCACCTGTCTGATGATCACTCACAATATGCAGTCTGCGATCGATCTCGGAAACAGGATCCTGATGATGGACTCCGGTAATATTGTGCTGGACATCGGCGAGGAAGAGAAGAAGAATATGACTGTGGATGCACTTCTTGAGAAATTCAAGACAGGAGCAGGCAAGGCTCTTGATAATGACCGTATTCTTCTGTCAGAGTGAAAAATAAAAACCATCACTGATAAAGGAAATCTGTATGCTTGCAGGATTCAAAAGTCAGTGATGGTCTTTTTTTATGTCAGTATTTACAGGATGACAAGCTGTTTCTGGTATTCGTGAACGAAGTTTCTGCCATTTTTCCGGCAGAGCAGCTTTTCGTAGAGGTTGGATGAGAAGACGGTTTCATATAGAAGCGATCTTCCGGATTCATCGAGAAGGCTGTTTGCGTCAGCAAGCTTGGTGATGAGTGGAATCGAGCTGCTGTCCTTGATCTCCTTCAGTAATGTGCTGCTTTCCCGGCGAAAACCAAGTACGCGTGCGTAAGGAACGGTGGCGGGCACTTCCCGGATTCCGAGGATGATATGGAGCAGTGCCCGCTGGATCCTGCTCTGGGTAAGTTCTTTTGTCTTCAGGAAGGAGGCAGCCTGAAGAAAACCATTGAGTTCATTCGAGCGGTTCATGATTCGTTCTGCGAGATCCCTGGAGACATCCAGGTAACTGCAAAAGCTGTCTGCATTTTCTTTTAATATACAATAGGATAGAAGCGGATCCAGGGCATCTTCTGTCAGGAATCCATTCCTTTGCAGAGAAGAGGCAAGGAGTAATGAAATCTCATCCGGAACCTGTGAGGCAATCCGGGAAATTGTTTCTGGTGTGAGTGTGGCTTTCAGTAATTCGCGGATCGCAGAAGCTGAGGCAAAGGTGTTGCCATCCGTACAGGAGAATCTGTCGGAACCGTCAGTCTCTGCAAGTGTTTCATGATAGCCCATTCCCTGACGTTTCAGGGTGACCGGTTTTATATTGCTCTTAAGGCGGAGAAGTGCCTTGCAGTATTCGATCCCGAGAATGTTGTTGGGCGAATTCAGGATCTGTACGATCTGATTCAGGAGCGGAGTAAGAACACCATCAAAATCATCTCCTGTAAAATTATGGGGATTTTTGAAATATTCTGTCAGTGCCTGGCATCTGGCAGAAGGAAAAGACAGTCCGTTACTCAGAAATTCCTTCAGTAATTGCCGGTATTCTTCTGGTTCTTCTACGAGAATTTCTGCCAGTTCCATAAGAGCGGAAACTTCTCCGTACTCACTTCCGAAACAGAGGCTGTCCACAATATGCAGTCCGTCCAGCATGGACACGCCGCCCATGGCAAAGGCTTCCGCACTGGCGGTACTTACAGACACCGGCATCTCAAGTACGAGATCCGCGCCACATCGAAGTGCCATCTCAGCCCGTACATGCTTCGGAAGAAGCGCAGGAGTGCCTCTTTGTACATAATCTCCGCTCATGGCGACAATCACATAATCTGAATTCAGCTTTTTTTTGCAGTAATCTATCTGGTATTTATGTCCTTTATGAAACGGATTGTACTCCGCAATGATCCCGGTTACTTTCATAATAAAATCCTCTCTGCCCACGGCAAAAGTTATCTGGTTTTTCCTATTGTAGCATACGCAAAAAGACGCGGCAAGCTGATATCATGAAGTGTATTGTAGGCAATGTCACCAAATGATATAATTTGTTTATACAGATAAATCGCAGAAAGGAGACAGACATGAAAAAAAGAACTCTGAAAAAGGCCCGCATACAGTTGCAGATCTGTATTCCTCTTTTATGCATTGGAATTCTCGCAGCAGGTGTGTTGATCGTCAAAAACTTATCCTGGGCAGAAATATCGATGGCCGCCGTTGGTATTTTGATCGGTATATACGGATTGTATGGAATTCTGAATGCCGGAAATTTCTGCATTACGTATGATGATGAAGAAATCATGGTCAGAGATTTTCGGAGAAAAACAAAAAAATTTTATTATCAGGATCTGGAAGGGTTCTGTTTTCAGAACAATTTTGAGGAGGTCATCCTCTACTTTAAAAACGGCAGGATCGTGCTTGATGATGCGACCGAGGGAAAAGAACGTTTCGTCAAGGTTGCAGAGAGAAAATATACAAAATATCATTGTGGACAAAGAATGCCGGAACTTTGGGAAAGATCCAGACATACAGTCATTCTTGTCGTGCTTGCCGTTTGGGGTATGTGCATGGCATGTATGGGGATCGCCAGTATACTTCCGCCGAGAGAAGAAACAGAATTTTATGGACAGATTCATGTGGAGCCACTCGAGCAATACGCTGAAGACATAAATTTTTATATGGATGGAAAAGAAATCTATATAGCTGCTTATGAAGATGTTCTGTTGAACAAAGAATTATTTCAGGAAGAACTTCTGGCAGGCAAAAAGTTCAAACTGGAAACAGAGCTGGCAGGAGAAAAAGAAGAGATGTATTACACGGTGCGATATCTGGAAGATGAAGATGGAAATGTGTTTATTTCTTATTATTCCAGTGGAAAAACAAATCTGTTTTATATCTCAGGGCTGGCGGCAGTGATTCTTGCGATGACAGTCTTTATGTGGAGAATAGATGTAAACAAGAAAAAATATGCGAGGATTTACAGATTTTTCTTTAAGGACTGAAAAAGTTCGTGATTTTTCCCCAAATTGCACTTCAAAAAATACCTTTACTTGGAAGAATCTCCCTGTCAACCACTTGAAAAGAGCCAGGACTGGGGGTATAATGAAATTAGCTGTGAGGTCATATCAAGGACTCTCACATGGTCATATGACCGAAATAACGAAAGGAGCCATTTAATCATGGGATTTGTTGATTTACTCAAAGAAAGAGCCAAAAAAAGCATCAAAACTATCGTACTGCCAGAAACAGAGGACATGAGGACTCTCGAGGCAACTGATAAGATTCTGAAAGAGGGAGTTGCCAAGATCATCCTCATCGGAAACGAAGAAGAAATCAATAAGAAAGCTGCTGAAGGCGGATTCGATATCTCCGGAGCAACAATCGTTGACCCAGAGACATCTGACAAAACTCAGGCTTACATTGACAAATTTGTAGAACTGAGAGCTAAGAAAGGTATGACACCTGAAAAAGCAAAAGAGATCCTTCATACTCAGTACCCATACTATGGTGTAATGATGGTAAAAATGGGCGATGCAGACGGTATGGTATCCGGTGCATGCCACTCTACAGCAGACACACTTCGTCCATGCCTGCAGATCCTCAAAACAAAACCAGGAACCAAACTGGTATCCGCATTCTTCCTGATCGTAGTTCCGGACTGCGAATACGGCGCAAACGGAGCATTTGTATTTGCTGACTCTGGTCTGAACCAGAACCCGACTCCGGAAGAACTTTCTGCAATCGCAGCATCTTCTGCAGAATCATTCCAGCTTCTTGTTGAGGAAGAACCGATCGTTGCTATGCTTTCACACTCCACAAAGGGAAGTGCAAAACATCCAGACGTAGACAAGATGGTAGAAGCTACAAGAATCGCAAAAGAAGAACATCCGGAACTCAAACTGGACGGAGAATTCCAGCTTGACGCAGCGATCGTACCAAGCGTTGGTGCATCCAAAGCTCCGGGAAGCGAAGTTGCCGGTAAAGCAAACGTTCTGGTATTCCCTGATCTTGATGCAGGAAACATCGGATACAAACTTGCTCAGCGTCTTGGTAAAGCAGAAGCTTACGGACCTGTTACACAGGGTATCGCAAAACCAGTCAATGACCTCTCCAGAGGATGCTCTGCAGATGATATCGTTGGTGTTGTTGCTATCACAGCTGTACAGTGCCAGGCAGAAGACAAATAATTTTGCACAAACAATAAATAATATTACATATTGAAATATATGGAACAGGAGATATTAAGATGAATGTATTGGTAATCAACTGCGGAAGTTCTTCTCTGAAATATCAGCTCATCAACTCTGATACAGAGGATGTTCTGGCAAAGGGTCTTTGCGAAAGAATCGGAATCGACGGAAGACTGGTTTATCAGAAAGCCGGACTTGATAAAGAAATCACAGAGTGTGCAATGCCTACACACAAAGAAGCGATCCAGTTCGTACTGGATGCACTGACAAACGACAAGACAGGTGCGATTAAGAGCCTTAAAGAAGTAGATGCGATCGGACATCGTATCGTCCACGGTGGCGAGAAATTCGCTTCCTCAGCAGTGATCACAGATGAGATGATCGCAACAGTAGAAGAGTGCAACGACCTTGCACCACTTCACAACCCGGCAAACCTGATCGGTATCCGTGTCTGCTCCGAGCTTATGCCAGGCGTACCGCAGGTTGGCGTATTTGATACAGCTTTCCATCAGACAATGCC
>ERZ773190.1861-NODE-1861-length-18351-cov-13.741965_pt1 | contig 18351 bp, 15 predicted proteins | sample MGYA00511111_ERZ773190 | MGnify/ENA primary metagenome ERZ773190 (study PRJEB29015, sample SAMEA2737777) | human gut metagenome | biome: human gut; feature: human-associated habitat; material: faeces | place: China | collected 2012 ... | reverse complement strand
GTGTTGCAGTGGGGGCACCAGTTGACCATGCGGTTGCCGCGGTAGATCAGCCCCTTGTCGTACAGGCGCACGAACACTTCCTTGACAGCCTCAGAGCAGCCCTCGTCCATGGTAAAGCGCTCGCGCTCCCAGTCGCAGCTGCTGCCCAGCTTCTTCAGCTGACTGACGATGCGGTTGCCGTACTTGGTCTTCCATGCCCAAGCGCGCTCCAGAAAACCATCGCGGCCGACCATCTCCTTGGTCAGGCCCTCGGCGCGCATAGCTTCCACCACCTTGGCTTCGGTAGCAATGGAGGCGTGGTCGGTGCCGGGCACCCACAGGGCGGCATAGCCCTGCATCCGCTTGGTGCGGATGAGGATATCCTGCATGGTGTTATCCACCGCATGACCCATGTGCAGCTGACCGGTAACGTTCGGCGGCGGCATCACGATGGTATAAGGTTTCTTGTCCAGATCGGCCTTCGTGTGGAAGTAGCCGCCGTCCAGCCAGAACTGGTAGATACGATCTTCCACCTGACTGGGATCGTACTGCTTTGCAAGCTCTTTCATAGTGTCCTCCAAAAAATTTGATGAAGTGGGACGCAAAAAGCCGCCCCACGGAGCGTTCCATGGGACGGCTGTAAATACATGACCGCGGTACCACCCAAATTGCGCGGAAGCCTCCGCGCCCCTTGATGCCCCTGTAACGTAGGGCAGACCCGAAAGCGGCTTACCGGCAAGGCTCACCGCTCCTGCTCCAAAGTGACAATGCCCCGCCGGTATCCCGCCGGGTTTTCAGCTGCCCCCGGCTCTCTGTGCGGTTCCAGACGATGCACACTCTTTTTCAACGCATTTATAAAAAGAATATAACGTTTTTTGTGGGATTTGTCAATCAGTTTTTCAAACCTTTCACCCACCGCACCAGCTTCCATGCCTTTGCGCCCAGATGCGGGCAGTAGCTTACCATCAGCGCCTGCAGCTTCTGGCTTTGATTTCCCGGCGGAATCTCCCACGCAGCATGACGGTGCAGCTTTGCTGTTTTCAGCAGCATTTTTTCCTTCTCGGAATCCCGCTCCGGCTGGTTGACCAGCCGGAAATATACCTCGGCGCAGGACATGACGCAGCGCTGTTCCGTAGTGCTGCGGAAGGGGTCCGGCTGCCCCTTTACCAGCTGCCAGATCTGTTCCCATGCCAGTGCCGCCGTGTAAAAGCGCAGGCTCGGCTCCTGCCGCACGGCAGAGCTTGGACGTTCAAGGTAAGCATACAGCGGGCAGTTCAAAAATGCCAGACTGCCTGCCTTGAGGAATTCCGTTACAAAGAACAGGGCATCCTCCCCGTAGAACAGCGCCGGGTCAAAGCGGACATCCTGCAGCACCTCCCGGTGGGTCAGCATCCGCCAGCAGTGCCCGCCGCTCCATTCCTGCATCCACGAGTAGTTTTCCGTCGTGATTTTCTGCGGTGCCGGGCACTCCGTCACCGTCCACAGAGTCTCGTTTTCCCGTATGCTGCGGTAGCGGCACATGGCAATGCGGGTACCGCAGCTGCACAAAGCATCGTACAGCCATTCCAGATACTGCGGCAGCACAAGGTCGTCGGAATCCACAAAGCAGATATACTCGCCCCTTGCCTGCTCCAGCCCAAAATTGCGTGCCGAGGACACCCCGCCGTTTTCCTTGCGGAAAATACACACCCGGGCATCCTGCGCCGCATAGCGCTGCATGATCTGCCAGCAGTCGTCCGGCGAACCATCGTTCACAACGATCAGCTCAAAATTCCGGTAGGTCTGCGCCAACAAGCTGTCCAGACATGCAGGCAGATACTTTTCCACCTTATAAACCGGCGCGATCACCGAGATCAAGGGCTGCTCCTTTGCGTTCATTCCGCTCTCCTTTTCAATATCTTCAGTCCGCGCTGCCTCAGCGTATCATATTCTTCGCTGCCACGGTAGAACAGTACGATCACTCCTGCGAACACAGCTGTGTAAAGCAGCCCATCCAGAATAAAAATACCGAAATTGCCCACCGGGAACCGCTGCACCCACAGCACCGCTGCCGCAGAGACCGCTGCTGTAAGGAGTGTGCGCTTCAGATACTCTGCAAAATAATCCCGGAGCTTCTTCTGCCATGCATCCTGAACGCCATACTTCAAAAAGATATAGGGCTCCACCCAGACACAGGTGCACAGGCTGCTGATGATGGTACCCCCGATAATGCCGACCACGCCGTACCGCTGCACCAGCGCCAGAGAGACCACCAGATTGATGATGGACTCCGCCACAGCCTTATAGCGGTCGTTCCAGAACAGACCCATGACCTCCCGGAACAACAGGTTCGTCTGCCGCATCCGCGAGATATAGAACTCTGTCACAATGATCGCCACGGTCGTCATCGGGAAACAGTATTCCCTGCCAAACAGCAGTTCGATCAAGGGGTTGAACAGCATCATCAGCCCGCCAGTCAGATAGGCAGACTGCACAAAAAAGAGAAAGTCCATCTCTTTATATACTTGGTACAGCCGGTCAGAGTTTTCCAGCGCCGCAAAATTACCCACGCTGCCGGAAAAAGCCGTGGCAAACTTGTTCAGCAGGTTGTTCAGCGCGTTGAGTACCAACCGGTAATTGGAGTAAAGCCCCACCGTTGCCAGACCGATGAAGGAGGACATCAGCAGGCTGTCCGTGTTGCGCACGATGACGGTGGCCAGCTTGTGCATACTCATTGCGCCGATGTTTTTCAGGATGCCGTTCCGTTCCTCCTTTTCCGGCAGCTCCCGGCATTCCTTCAGATAGGGAAATTCCTTATCCGCCATGTGGGAGATGATGATGTTGGGTATGAACTGCACCACAAGCTGGATGGCAAGGTACAGGATAAAGTTACCGGTCAGCAGTAAAGCCACGATCTGCACGACGGTGCGGATGCACTCGCATACCAGCGTCCACCCGGTGCAGATATAGCTTTTCTGGTAGGCCTGATAAATAGAGCTTTTATAGTTCAGCAGATAAGAGCAGGCAGAGGAAAGCACATACATCATATAGATCAGGGTAATATGCTCGATGCCTTCTCCATCCTTGATGAGGTACGGCAAAAACGGCAGCAGAACCAGCCCGAACAGCAGCACCGAAGCTGCCACCGCCCGGTACATCCACTTATAAAGGTTCATCAGCCGCGCCAGTTTCTGCTCGTCGTTCCGGGCGGCTGGCTCGTACATACTGAACACCATGGCCGTGCCGATACCCAGCTCCGCGAAGTTAAGGATACTGAGCACATCGGTAAACAGACCGTTGACGCCCAGATATGCCGCCGAAAGGCAGCGGATAAAAACCATTCGGCTGATAAAGGACAGCAGCATCGTCAAAAACTGCCCGCCGATGTTGACCAGCACATTGATGATAGAATAGCGTGTTCTCATGCGTTTTTTCTCTTTCTCCTCAGCCCTTGAACCCCCGCAGCCGGCTGTATGTCTGCGGGCAGCGCCACAGCAGCCAGCTTTGCAGCCAAAGCCCGCCGGGAACAGTGCAGTACCGCCGGGTGCGGCTGACTACCTCAAACTGCATCCGCAGCATTTCCCGGCTGCGGGGTGCTTTGCGCAGCGCCGGGGGCAGCTGCCGGTACACCCGGCTCACGCTGCCCATCGTAAATTTTGCCGCATTTGCCAGTGCATCGTATGCAGCGTTTTCCACAAGACATTCCCAGTACCGCTGTGCCGCCTCGGCAGCATCGAAATGGCGCAGCGTTTTATTGCCGCTCATAATGCTGCCGCCGCGCTGCACATAATAATACAGCGCCTTTGGCACCACCACGGCCTTTTGGATCTGCAAACAGATTTTCGGGATCAGAAAAAGATCCTCGTTCAGCTTACCCTCCGGGTAGCGCAGCTGTGCAAAGACTGCGCGGCGGTACAGCTTGTTCCACGCAGGCTGGATCATCGAATCCGTAGCATTTTTCAGTAAATCCTGCCCAGCAAAGACCTTTTTTTCAAGACGAACGTGCATCGACTGACATGGCGCTCCCGCCTCGTCCACCTCGGCGTAATCACACAGGGCAAGGTCTGCCCCGGTGCTTTGCACGGCCTTGTACAGTGTTTCGTACATTTCCGGTGCAATATAGTCGTCGGAATCCACAAAGCCGATCCACTCGCCCCTTGCCACATCCAGCCCGGCATTGCGGGCAGCAGAAAGCCCGCCGTTTTTCTGGTGAAGCACCCGGATGCGGGCATCTTTCGCTGCAGCGGCATCACACAGCGCAGGGCAACCGTCCGGCGAACCGTCCTCCACAAGGATCAGCTCAAAGTCCGTAAAGGTCTGTGCCAGAATGGAATCGATACATTTTTGCAGATAGTTTTCCACCTTGTACACCGGCACAATGATGCTGAGCAATGGTTTTTCGCAGGGCACAGCGTGTTCCTCCCGTTTTATCTTTTCAGCCCGTCACCTCGGTGCGCAGGCGGGCAATGAGCCGTTCCATCAGCGCCACCCGGTTGAAGGGGGTCATCAGGTAAAAGCCGTCTGCATAGGGCGCAGCCGCTTTGGCTGCCTGCACCGAGACTTCCAGTCCAAGCTCCTCGCCTGCGGCACGGTCCAGCCCCTCAAACCTTTGGATGATGGCATCATCCACATGGATGCCGTTGACCTCGTTTTCCATAAAGATGGCGTTGCGCTGGCTGACCACCGGCAGGATGCCCGCCAGAATTTTTGCCCGCTCGCCCAGCGTCTCCCGGGCTTTTTTCAGGTTTTCCACCGCCTGTGCCGACAGCACCGGCTGGGTAAGGAAGCCGCTCATGCCGTTTTCCAGCTTTTCTGCGGCGCGGCGCAGCTCCACCTCAAAATTGCGGGCGTTCAGGTTCAGCGCACCAAAAACCGTGATGGGTGCGGGCATCTCCCGCCCTTCTCCTGCCAGCGACACGATATACTGTGCCAGCTTGCGGGAGTTGAACTGGTACACATTTTTCACCTCGTCCCGCTCGGCGGTGGGGATGGGGTCGCCGGTAATGGCCAGTACCTCCCGCACGCCCTCGGCGTACAGTCCCAGCAGCAGCGCTTTGGTAGCATTCAGGTTGCGGTCCCGGCAGGTCATGTGGGGCAGCACGTTCATGCCCAGTTCCCGGTGCACCCGGCACGCCACCAACGAGGAATCCATCCGTGCCCGGGCAATGGGGCAGTCTGCAATGGTCAGCAGGTCGGCACCGGCGGCCTGCAGACGGCGGGCACCCTCGAGATACACGGTCAGGTCGGCGTCCTTGGGGGAGTCCAGCTCCACCGCAATGACCCGCTGTCCGGTGCGCAGCTTGCGCAAAAAGGCATCGTCCGTTTCCACTGCAGGCTTTGCCGCTGCAGCGGGCTTTGCCGCCGGGGCGGCGGGCAGCGCTTCCGGCAGAGCATCCAGCGCGGTGCGCAGGGCAGCAATGTGCTGCGGCGTTGTACCGCAGCAGCCGCCCAGAATGCGCACGCCCTCGGCGGCAAGGCGGCTCAGCTCCCGGGCAAAATACTCCGGCTTGCCCTGATAGCGCACCTGTGCCCGCGCCACCACCGGGTAGCCCGCATTGGGCATGACCGAAAGGGGCAGTCCCGCATCCCCCAGCTGCTGCACCAGTGCCCGCATCGCGCCCGGGGCAGATACGCAGTTCAGGCCTACGGCATCCACCACGCCGCTCTGCGCCACGCGGCGCACAAGTTCGGCGCAGTAACGGCCCTCGCGGGTGTAGCCGTCCGGCAGCACCGCAAAGGATACCAGCACAAAGGCCTCCGGCACGGTCTGCTTCAGCGCACGAATCGCTTCCAGCACACCGTCCTCGGCGCTCAGGGTCTCGAACAGAAAATTCCGTGCACCCAGCAGCGCAAAGCGCTTTGCCACAGCAAGATACACCTGCTCCGCCGGGAGATTTTCGGTATCCGGTGCGGGGCCAAGGTCGGCAAACACTGCCGCGCCGGTCTCCCCGGCGGCCTTTGCTGCCAGCTGCCAGCCTGCATCCGCCAGCTGCTCCCAGCCCGGCTGCTGTGCCGCCGCCAGACGCGGCAGGCTGAAGGTATTGGTCTTGATGGCGTCCGCTCCGGCAGCAAGATACGCCCGGTGCACCGCCAGAATGCCCTCGGGGTCGGTCAGGTTTGCCTGCTCGCACTCTTGCCCCGGCTTTGCTTTATAATAGGTACCCATACCGCCATCGAACAGCAGCGGCCGCTGGGCTAACAGTTTGCGCACATCTAACATCGATACTTTCCCTTTCCTATAAAAAGACTTCATCTTTCAGTTTATCGTAGTTCACCCATCCGGTCAAGCGGTTTTCTTGATTTCGCTTGCGGCGCGGCCGTTTTTGTGCTATCTTAGGGATAACTTTTGAGAAAAGGGAGAGGATGGATCATGCGCCACACCGGCACACCTGAACTGGAGACCGACCGTCTGCTGCTGCGCCGTCTGCTGCCGCAGGACGCCCCGCAGATGTACGAAAACTGGGCAAATGACCCGGCTGTGACCCGGTTTTTGCGCTGGGAACCGCACAAAAGCCCCGCCGAGACCCGGGAACTGCTTTCGGCGTGGGCAGAGTTGTATCCGAACCCGGATTATTACCAGTGGGCCATGGTAGAAAAGGCCACCGGACAGGTGTTTGGCTCCATCTCCGTATACAACGCCCTGCTGGGTGAGCCGCAGCAAAAGGCCAAGTGGCCGGGGCTGGAACTCTCCGGCGGCATCTGGGAGCCGGGCTACTGCATCGGGCAGAAGTGGTGGGGCAAGGGCCTTACCACCGAAGCACTGCAAGCTGTGGTGGATTTCTGGTTCAATCAGGTGGGCGGTGCCTTCCTCACCTGCTGCCACGCGGTGCACAACCCTGCCAGCGGCCGGGTGATGGAAAAGGCCGGCTTTGTGTACCATCACAACGACGTTTACCACAAATTTGACGGCACACCGATGGAATGCCGGTGCTACCTGCTGACAAAAGAACGCTACGATAACAGAAAGGACTTACTTTGAGCGAGCTTTATGATATTCTGACCGAGACCCCTCCCACAAAGGTGGTGCTGCTGGCACTGGATCAGGGGCTGTGGGACTGTGAGCGCAGTCTGGCAGAGCTTTCTGCCCTGTGCGAGGCCAACCACATGGAGGCCGTGGCGCAGATCACCCAGAAGCGCCAGACCCCGGAGACCGGCATCGTGCTGGGCAGCGGCAAGCTGGAAGAAGCTTCCCTTGCCGCCCAGACGCTGGGCGCGGAATGCGCCGTGTTTGACGGCGAGTTGACCGGCAGCCAGATCCGCAACATCTCCAACGCGCTGGGCGGGCTGGAAGTCATCGACCGCACCATGCTGATCTTGGAGATTTTCCGCAGCCGCGCCGTGACCAACGAGGGCAAGCTGCAGACCGAACTGGCGCTGCTGCGCTACCGTCTGCCCCGCCTGCAGGGCATGGGCGAGGCGTTGAGCCGTCAGGGCGGCGGCGGTGGCGGCGGCGGCGGTGCCCGCCGCGGTGCCGGTGAGACCAAGCTGGAACTGGACCGCCGCCATGTGCACGCCCGCATCGACGCGCTGGCCGAGAAGCTGGCCGAGATGGAAAAGCGCCGGGGCGAGAGCCGCAAGGCCCGCGCCAAGACCGGGATGCCGGTGGTAAGCCTTGTGGGCTACACCAACGTGGGCAAATCCAGCCTGATGAACGCCCTGTGCGGTCCCAGCGTAGCCGAAGCCGATATGCTGTTTGCCACACTGGACCCCACCAGCCGCAAGCTGGTGCTGCCCAGCGGCATGGCGGTGCTGCTGGTGGACACGGTAGGTTTTGTGTCCCGCCTGCCCCACAATCTGGTGGAAGCCTTCAAGTCCACCTTGGAGGAAGCCGCATGGTCTGATGTGATCATCCGGGTTGCAGACGCCGGGGATGAACAACGCGAGGAACAGCTTGCCGTCACCGACGAGGTTCTGGATGGGTTGGACTGCGCCGACATCCCCCGCCTGACCGTCTACAACAAGTGCGATAAGCCCAACACCCTGAGCTTTGACCCCGACATCCTGCTGACCAGCGCCAAAACCGGCTACGGGCTGGACAAGCTGCTGCAAAAGCTGGACGAGGTGCTCAGTGACCGGGTGCACACCATCCGGGTGCTGCTGCCCTACGACAAGCTTGGGCTTGCCGCCCCCATGCGGGAGCGCGGCAGCGTACAGGTGGAGGAATACCGGGGGGACGGACTGTATCTGGAGGGCATCGTCAAGACCGAGGACCTGCACTGCTTTGAGGGCTATCTGGTCTGATAGGCGCATACGATTTAAATTGCCTCCGCTGCGCTCTGGCTATCATCAGCGGAATAATATTTTGATATAGAGCAAACCCGGAAAGTCTGCGGACTTTCCGGGTTTGCATTTTCACGGGTGGGGTCGTGACCGGAAACAGCTGCTCCACGGTTCAAGTCCGTGGTTTACCGCCACTCCCTTTTGTGAAAAAGAAAAAAGCCCCAACAAACACAAAAACCCGCCTGGCAGCGGGTTTTTGTGTATAGAGGGGTGGGAAAGTATATAAAGTGGTGAATCTCAATATCATTGGCAGACTTTTATTCATTGCGCTGCCTTGCATGATGTATTATACCCGTTTTTCTTTTCTTGTCAAACAGGATTTTCGGATTTTGCTTTAAAATAATACTTTACTTTTTTGCAAAAACTTTATATAATTAACATAGAATTTCAGAAACGAAATTTTATTCCATTTCCGTGGGTTTGCACAACATAAAAACTTTACTTTCAGAAAATTTTATACAATCCAACATATTTTGAAGGAGGCTCTTCTCATGGACGATCTTGACCGCAAAATCCTCACCCTTCTGGCCAAAAATGCACGGATGCCCGTCAAAGAAATTGCGGAGCAGGTGTCCCTTACCAGCCCGGCAGTCTCCAGCCGTATCCATAAGCTGGAAACGGACGGCATCATCAGCGGCTATACCGTTACGCTGAACCGTCCGGCAGACCGGATGTATGTGGATGCGCTCATCAGCCTTTCGGTTGCCCCCTCCAAGCAGGATGCCTTTCTGGAGCTGCTGCAAAACAGCCGCGAGGTGCTGCAGTGCTACCACGTCACCGGTGCGTACACCTTTCTGGTCAAGGTCAGCTGCGGCAGCATGGCACAGCTGGAGCACCTGATCTTACAGTTCCAGAAGCTGGGCACCACCAGCACCCAGATCATCCTGTCCACCCCGGTGAACCATGGCGATCTGGACGCTTTGATGCTGTAAGCGAGTGTTGTTCATAAAACTGTTACTTTTTCCCTGCAATTTTGCGGTGCGGTGGTTCGTATCCAGAATAGCAGCCCAAAACCGGCACACACTACCTGTAACGTGTGCGCCCGGCTGCGCCTTCCACACACAGCACTATGAAAGGAAATGCAATACTATGAAAAAATTCATCGCCGCCCTGTTGGCAGGGCTGACCCTGTTTACTCTGGTGGGCTGCTCCGGCGGAAGCAAGGCCGACAGTTCCACCCCCAAGGACTACTCCCAGATCATCCACGACGCCCGCAGTGACGAGGACAACGAGTACGATATGATCTTTACCAAGGGCGAGGATGGCAAGTTTACCGCCATTGACGGTTACAGCGCCGAGTACAAGGCCGACCAGCTGAATGAGGAGATCCGGGACATCCTGATGCCCCCGCTGAACCTGGAGGATGACCAGTACACCGCCTTTGCCGCCAGCATTTCCAGCATGATGGTGCGCAGCTACGCTGTTGCCATCGTAAAGCCTGCCGAAGGCAAGACCGATGAGGTGAAGGCCGCACTGGAGGCCTATGTTGCCAGCGAACAGCAGTCCATGGAGCATTATCTGGAGGATCAGTACCTCGTGGCTAAGGCCGCTACCGTCACCGTAGCCCCCACCGGCGAGGTGGTTCTGGTCTGCGCCGAGGATCACGACACTATTCTGGCCAACATCGAAGCCGCTCTCGCAAAATAATTTTCCCGCATAAACCCCGGCCTTTGCAGTATGTTTCATCTGCAACGGCCGGGGTTTGGTTTTTATGCTTATTCCAGATCCAGCTTATTTTTCATCAGCCAGCTGGTAAGGACAAAATAGACTGCGCCGATCAGAATCGTTACAAGAAGGACGAGCCAGAGATTGCCGCTGGCGGAATAAGCCATCGGCATCGCTGCCACAGAGCCAACGATCACCCGGATCCCGCCGCCTGCATCCAGTTTGCCCTGAATCAGCTGCAACAGGAAGAAGGCCAGAATGCTGGCAATCGTGGAATGGTTCCTGAACTGATGCCCGATCATGCAGGCGGCGTAGATACAGAGGATGAGGACTGCAACGCCCGCCAGACCAAGGACGATGATCCACGCCAGCTCGCTCCAGAATTCACCGCCGATACTCTGGATCGCCTTCCAGCTGAATTTCAGGACATCGCCCCAGCCCGTCGTGATCGTCTCCCCATTGATGACCGTTTTGGGATCCTCGAAGGCGCCCAGGCCGACCAGCATCAGAAGGACGGACAGGATCCCGACCACTCCGCTGCAGATCACCCAGACCATGCTGGAAATGAGTTTGGACGCAACCAGCTGCTCTGGATGGACCGGAAGGGTGTGCATGAGATAGCCCTCCCGCCCCAACAGATTTTTGGTGAACCGCTGGATAATCGTCACAATACAGACCACTCCGATGGCAACCCCGATGGCAAAGTAGGCAAACATCAGGTATGCCCAGATCTGGCTGCTGCCATTGTCCCAGACTTCGTCCCGCATCGAGATCCCCATTGCCAGCGCAACCAGCAGCCAGACCAGATACAGGCCGCCATAGGTCCGTCCGGTCGCCCGGAATTCATACTTCAACAGATTTTTCAGCATTTGAATACCTCCCGGAAATATGCGTCCACGCTCATTCCCTCATTCTCACGGATCTCATCCACACTGCGGTGAGCAAAGACCGTTCCCTCTTTCAGGAAGATGGCCTCATCCAGCACCGGCTCGATATCCTCGATCAGGTGGGTCGAGATGAGGACGGTCGCGTCCTTGCTGTAATTGGACAGGATGGTGTGCAGGATATAATCCCGTGCCGCCGGGTCCACGCCGCCGATGGGTTCATCCAGCAGATAGAGCCGGGCATTCCGGCTCATGGCAAGGATGAGCTGCACCTTTTCCCGGTTGCCCTTGGAAAGGGTCTTGAGGACGTCTTTGGGGGAAAGTTCCAGATTTGCCAGCATCTCATTCGCCCGGGCCGGATCGAAGTCCTTATAGAAGTCCCCAAACATCTTCACCAGCTGCTCCACCCGCATCCAGCCGGGAAGCCAGTCGGCATCGGGCAGGTAGGATACGATTGCCTTGCTCTCCACGCCGGGCTTCATCCCGGCGATCCGGATGCTGCCGCTGTCAGGCTGCAGCAGACCGTTTGCCAGTTTGATCAGGGTGGTCTTGCCGCTGCCGTTCGGCCCCAGCAGGCCAACGATCTTCCCAAAGCCGATGTGCAGATCCACACCGTCCAGCGCGGTTTTTGCGCCGTAGTGTTTTGTCAGCCCTTCACAGGTCAGAAGTTCACTCATGATTCGGTTCTCCTTTCGTCTGACGGGCCAGCAATTCGGCGACCTGCGCCGGGCTGTACCCGATGCCCCGCATCTTTTCCAGAAATTCTTCCGCGAACTTTTCCGCGGTCGCGGCACGCAATTGTTCGATCAACATGGTATCCTCCGTCACATAGCGGCCCGCCGTCCGTTCGGTCCGGACAAGCCCCTCCGTTTCCAGCTGTGCCAGCGCACGCTGCATGGTATTCGGGTTCACCCCTGCGGCTGCGGCCATATCCCGCACCGAGTCAAGATGTCCTCCGGGCGGGTATGTTCCCGCAAGGATCTTCGCCTTCAACCGCTCTACCAGCTGCGCATAGATCGGACGGCTGGAATCAAATTGTTCACTCATCGTAGCCCTCCCTGCATTTTGTGTTTCTGTGTTAAGTGCCTAATACAATAATACTCATTTTTCAGATTGTGTCAAGGGGTTCATACAATTTTTTTAGCCAATTCTGTCACAGCTCCCCGGGCATTGCCTTGCAAACGAGGACAGGCGTTATCCGAGAGGTTTGCATTTTTGCGATAATATGATATACTCTCTCTGTAATTGACGAAAACAGGAGTAACTTTTATGATAAAAGCGACCATCATTATCCCAAACATCAACGGCAAGGGCTGGCTGAAGGATTCCATCGAGTCCATCTACGCCCAGACCGAACAGGACTTTGACCTGATCGTAGTGGACAACGGCTCCACCGACGAAAGTCTGGAACAAGCCCGCAGCTACTGCACCCGCCCCAACTTCACCCTGATCGAAAACGAACGCAACACCGGCTTTTCCTACGCAGTGAATCAGGGCATTGCCCGGGCGCAGAGCAAGTATGTGGTGCTGTTCAACAACGACGCCTTTGCCGAGCCGCAGTGGCTGGCCGAGCTTTTGCGCACCGCCGACGCGGACCCCAAGATCTTTGCGGTGCAGAGTTTGATGATCCGGCACTTTGAGCGGGAACTGGCCGATGATGCTGGGGACTATGTAACATGGATGGGCTTTGCCTGCAAGACCGGCGATGGCCGCCGCGCCAGCCGCTACACAAAGCAAAAGCGCATCTTCTCGGCCTGCGGCGGCGCAGCACTGTACCGCAAAAGCATTCTGGATGAGATCGGCGGCTTTGACGAGCACTTTTTTGCCTACTTTGAGGACGTAGACCTGAGCTGGCGCGCCAACAATGCCGGCTACAAAAACGTGCTCTGCCCCACTGCCAAGTGCTACCACATCTGCGGTGCCAGCACCGGCGCTGTGCGCTACAACGCCTTTAAAAGCCAGCAGAGCGGCCGCAACAGCATTCTGCTGCCGCTCAAAAACGAGCCGCTGCTAATGCTGGTGCTCAACTTTATCCCTCTGGCGCTGGGCTATCTGCTCAAGTGCTACAAGTTCCACAAGCAGGGCTTTGGCGAAGCCTGGGACAAGGGAATGCACGAAGCCTTTGCCCTGCTCAAAGAGGGGCGGCTCGGCAAGCGCCCCTTCCGCCTGAAGGACCTGCCCAACTATATCCTCATGGAGCTGTGGATGATCTGGAACATGGTGCCCTACCTGTGGTATCGTCTGGTCGTGGTCAGGTTTGATCTGAAATAATCAGGAAACAAAAACACCCCTGCGTGGAATGCTTCACACATTCCGTGCAGGGGTGTTCTGTCAGATTTCGGTTTTCGCTTTATGCCGCCGGGCTTTCTGAAGAAGCTTCCGCACTGTCTGCGGTGCTTTCCGCCGCAGTGCCCTCTGCGGAGCTATCCGCCGGGGCGGCTTCCTCTGTCGGGACAGAATCTGCCACCACGCTGTCGGCGGCAGAATCGCCTGCGGTGGCAAGGATGGCATCGTTGACCTCGCTCTCAGCCAGCGGGGCGGGCTCCGCAGCAGAGGCTGCGCTTTCGGCAGACTCGGGCTTGGTCTCGCTGTCAGTCAGGCCGGTCAGATACCAGCTGCCGCTCTGGCGGCTGAACAGGTAGTCCATATACTTGGTGGGCGTGTCGGACAAGTTGTTCAGGATGCTGTCATCGCTGCTCTGGGTGGGGATATAGCCCACGGTAACGTGGAGCAGGCCGTCCTTCTTGAACAGTCTGGTGACGGTAGCGCGGAAGATGCCCACGCTGCCGGTGACAGGGATCTTATAGCACTGGGTCGTCTCGTCAAACTCGATGGTCATGTCATCCATCTCAAAGCTCTTGTGGGTCAGCTTGAAGCTGGGGCCCACCAGCTTTGCCAGATAGGCATCCACATCCACCGAGGGCAGCAGCAGCTGTTCGGTGTCAGGGTCCGTATTGTAGTTGTCAAAGCCTCCCTGGGTCTCCTGGATGCTGTACACGCAGCCCCAGACAGCGGCTTCGCGCAGGGTCAGGTCATTGATGTTCTCAATGCCGTCAAAGGGCAGCGGATCAAACAGGACCAGACCTTCCAGCCGGTCCTCATATTCCGCTTTCTGCTGGGTGTCGTCAAACAGGGTGGCCACACCCTTCACACCGGCCCGCACGACCGTTACAATGCCCACCAGCGCCAGCACGGCGATCAGCAGGCCAAGGGTCTGCCGGGCGCGGCGGCGGTGGAGCCGGGCGTGTTCTTCCGGGGTCATATAGGTCTTCATATCGTTATCGTCTCCTAAATCAGGTCATCTTTTGGGGAAATACCAGCTTTCAGTATACCACAAACTGCCCGCCGGTGCAAAACCCGGGGCGTGGATTTTTTGTGAAAGCGCGATTTATTCCCACGTTTTCCAGATCTCGGGCTGATAGCCCACGGTGGCCTTTTTGCCGTTGCGCACGATGGGCGTTTTGAAGAGCTGCTGATTCTCGAACAGCTTATCCTCCTTCTGCCAATCCACCAGTGCATCCAGCAGGGCCAGCGTCTGCTTGTCCTTTGCCGCCGGGTTTACCAGCTGCTCCCAGCCGCCCAGCGCGCGGGCCACGTTCTCAAACTCGCCCCGGCTCATCTCTTTTTCCTTCAGGTCGATCATCTGGAACTTGATGCCCCGCTCCTTGAAATAGCGCTGGGCCTTTTTGGTATCAAAGCACTTGCTGGTGCCAAAGATCTGAATGTTCATCGTTTTTCCTCCTGGATCCTGTGTGCTCTATTGTATCATATCTGCCGGAAAAAACCTAGGGATAATTCATCTTCTTTCCGTCCATACTTGCTTTATCACAAGCCGCCCCTGAGATTGAACGAAGGGCGGGCCATTTCAGAAAGAGAGGAACTTCCCATGAAAGCATTCGTTGACCCCGATCTCTGCATCGGCTGCACCCAGTGCACCGGGATCTGCCCCGAGGTGTTCCAGATGACAGGCATCCTGGCCGTCGCTGTGCCGGGCGAGCTGCCGCCCGACACCGTACCCACCGCCGTGGAAGCCGCACAGGCCTGCCCGGTGAGTGCCATCACCATCTCGGAGTAACACCTTCACCTGCCTTCCCAACACGGGAGGGCATTTTTGTTTTTTCTGCAAAAATCCCCCGCTGGCCCCCATTTTGTGTTATACTATAAATTGAGTTATAATGCAATGGAGGAGACTGACTATGCGTTTACTGGTCATTGACGGCAACAGCATTGCCAACCGTGCCTTTTACGGCATCAAGCTGCTGACCACCAAGGACGGCCGCTATACCAATGCCATCTTCGGCTTTTTGAATATTATGAATTCCCTGCTCCGGGAGTGTGAGCCCGACGAGGTGGCCGTGGCCTTCGATCTGAAGCACCCCACCTTCCGCCACGAAATGTACGACGGCTACAAGGGCACCCGCCACGCCATGCCGGACGAGCTGGCCCAGCAGATGCCCATCCTGAAAGAGCTGCTCACCGACCTGGGCTACCGCCAGGTATCGGCAAAGGGCTGGGAGGCCGACGACATTCTGGGCACTCTGGCCGCTGCCTGCGAGGCCCGCAGGGACGACTGCTTTCTGGCCACGGGAGACCGCGACAGCCTGCAGCTGGTGAGCGAGACCACCACCGTGCTGCTGGCCACCAGCGCCATGGGCCGCAGCAAAACGGAGACCATGGATCTGGATGCCATCCACGAAAAGTACGGCATTGAGCCCAAGCAGCTCATCGAGGTGAAGAGCCTGATGGGCGACACCTCTGACAACATTCCGGGCGTGAAGGGCATCGGCGAAAAGACCGCCATGACCCTGGTCAAGAACTTCGGCACCCTGGACAGCGTGTACGACCATCTGGACAGCCCGATCATCAAGCCCCGGCAGCGGGAAAATCTGCTGGCCTGCCGGGAGGATGCCTACCTCAGCCACACGCTGGGCACCATCCGCACCGATGCCCCCATCGACACAGCGGAAGGGGCCTACAAGGTGACCGAGGGCAACAAGCCCGCCGCTGTCCGTCTGATGCAGGAGCTGGAGATCCAGACCCTCATCACCCGGTTCGGGCTGGACGGCATCGTTCCGGAACAGGACCCCGATACCCTGCCGGAGGTGGACGCAGCCATTGCGTCCCTGCCCGCAGAACCTTCCGGCCACTATCTGGTGGCCGCGCGCCCCGCCGTTCTGGGCAAAAAGAGCGCGGTCGTGCAGTCGGAGGCCTGGTACGCCGTGCAGGACACCACCGTGTATCCCCTCTCCGAGGAGGAGCTGGTCTCCCTGCTGGACGACCCCAAGGTGACGCTGGATGTATTCGATTCCGCCCCCCTCTACGCCAGAGCCATGGCCGCAGGCAGCTGGGGCAGCAGCATCGTCTGGGACGGCAAGCTGGCCGCCTACCTGCTGGACGCTTCCGCTTCCCACTATCTGCTCACCACCCTTGCCACCAGCTACCATGCAAGGTCGGCGTTCTCCTGTGAGGAGTACCCCGATGCCGGTTTCCTGGCAGACCTGTTCGCCAAAATGAAGGCGGAGATCACTGACAACGGCGAGGACGACCTCTACAACAACATTGAATTCCCGCTGGCACAGGTGTTGGCCGATATGACCCGCACCGGCATCCTTGTAGACCGTGAGGGCATCGAGGCCTTCGGGGTGCAGCTGCGGCAGGAGCTGGATCAGGTGCTGACCCGCATCGAGATGGAGGCAGGCACCTCCGATTTCAACCCCAACAGCCCCAAACAGCTGGGCACCCTGCTCTTTGATACCATGGGCCTGCCCCACGGCAAAAAGACGAAGAACGGCTGGTCCACCGATGCCGAGACACTGGAAAAGCTGCGGGACATCCCGCTGGTGGAGGACATTCTCCAGTACCGTGCCTGCCAGAAGCTGAACTCCACCTATGTGGAGGGTCTGCTCAAGGTCATTGGCGAGGATGGCCGCATCCACACCCGTTTCAACCAGACCGAGGCCCGCACCGGGCGGCTCTCCTCTGACAATCCCAACCTGCAGAACATCCCCATCCGCACCGAGATGGGCAGCAAGCTCCGCGCCTACTTTGTGGCAAAGCCCGGCTGCGTGCTGGTGGATGCCGATTACAGCCAGATCGAACTGCGCATCCTGGCCCATGTCACCGGCGACGCGCACATGCAGGAGGCGTTCCTCTCCGGTGCCGACATCCACCGCAGCACCGCAGCCAAGATCTACAACATCCGGCCTGAGGATGTCACGCCCCGCCTGCGCTCCAGCGCCAAGGCCATCAACTTTGGCATCATGTACGGCAAGGGCGCTTACAGCCTTTCCAAGGACATCGGCGTGAGCGTCAAGGAGGCAGAGGCCTTCCTGCAGACCTATCTGGCCACCTTCCCCAATATCGACGGTTATATGGAAAAGACCATTGCGGATGCCCGCCAGTGCGGCTACGTTTCCACCCTGTTCGGCCGCCGCCGCGCCCTGCCGGAGCTGAACAGCAACAACCACAACATCCGGGCCAGCGGCGAACGGATGGCCCGCAACACCCCCATTCAGGGCACGGCCGCTGATGTCATCAAGCTGGCCATGGTGCGTGTCTGGCGGCGGCTGCGGAACGAGAAAATGGAAAGCCGCCTGATCCTGACGGTCCACGATGAACTGATCGTGGAAGCCCCGGAGGCGGAGGCCGAAAAGGCCGCGCAGATCCTGCGGGAGGAAATGGAAGGCTGCGTGCACTACGCGGTGCCCCTGAGCACCGATGTGCATACTGGCAAAAACTGGCTGGAGGCCCACTGAACTATGATCGTTTTAGGAATCGAATCCACCTGCGACGAGACCGCCGCATCCCTTGTGGAGGATGGCCGCTGCCTGCTGAGCAACGTCATCTCCACCAGCGTCAAGGAGCAGGCTCTTTATGGCGGCGTGGTCCCTGAGATCGCCAGCCGCCGCCACTGCGAGTTCATCAGCGCCACGGTCAAAAAGGCTCTGCTGGACGCAGGCAAGACCATGGACGATGTGGACGCGGTGGCTGTCACCTTTGCGCCGGGCCTGATCGGTGCGGTGCTGGTGGGTGTGAACTTTGCCAAGGGGCTGGCCTATTCTGCCAACAAGCCGCTGGTTCCGGTGCATCACCTGCGGGGCCACATTGCGGCCCTCTACCTGACCCATCCGGAGCTCAAGCCGCCCTTCCTCTGTCTGGTGGCATCCGGCGGCCACAGCCATATCGTGGAGGTGCAGGACTACACCCACTACCACATTCTGGGCCATACCGTGGACGATGCCGCCGGCGAAGCCTTTGACAAGGTTGCCCGCACCCTGGGTCTGCCCTATCCCGGCGGCCCCAGCGTGGCAAATGCCGCCAAAACAGGCGACCCCAAGGCCTACCGCCTGCCGGTGCCCCATGTGGACGGCAAGTACAACGTCAGCTTCTCCGGCCTGAAAACCGCCGTGCTGAACGAGGTGAACAAGGCCCAGATGAAGAATGAGGAGATCAACGTGCCTGATCTGGCGGCAAGCTTTCAGGAGCGCATTGCCGGTATTTTGGCCGAAAAGCTGCTGCTGGCTGCTGCCGACACCGGGGCAAAGCAGGTCTGTCTGGCGGGCGG
>ERZ773190.1841-NODE-1841-length-18514-cov-5.756433_pt1 | contig 18514 bp, 12 predicted proteins | sample MGYA00511111_ERZ773190 | MGnify/ENA primary metagenome ERZ773190 (study PRJEB29015, sample SAMEA2737777) | human gut metagenome | biome: human gut; feature: human-associated habitat; material: faeces | place: China | collected 2012 ... | reverse complement strand
TATAGACAGGAATAAAGACTAATGCTGCCGAAATGACAAGCATTACTATCGTCATACCGTCAATACGTTCGGCTTTTGTGAGAACTAAATAGCAAAGCGCCAGCCAAAGCAGGCTGACGCAAACTATTTGTGATTTTGATAACGGCCTTCTCATCGGCTTTCGTTTTTCTTCTTCACTACGATGGCGTCGATCACGGCTACGGCTGTGATGTTCACGATGTCGCGGACAGAACTTTCAAAGTCAGTGAAATGGATAGGCTTGTTCAGTCCCATCTGGATAGGGCCGATGAATTCCGTATCGGGGTCCATTGCCTGCAGCAGTTTGTATCCTGCGTTGGCGGAGCTCAGGTTCGGGAAGATCAGCGTATTCACGTCTTTACCTTTCAGGCGGGTGAACGGATACTTGGCGTCACGCAGTTCGCGGTTCATGGCAAAGTTCACCTGCATTTCACCGTCGATGGCGAGTTCCGGATATTCCTTCTGCATATAGTTCACTGCTCCGTGCACTTTGACAGGGCTGCCGGAGGTATCGGCGCCGAAGTTGGAGTACGACAACATCGAGATGACCGGTGTATGGTTGAAGAAACGGACTGTCTTGTCAGCCAGTTTGGCGATGTCAATCAGAGTTTCCGTATCCGGATGACGGTTGATCAGCGTATCTGCCAGGAAGTAGGTACCCTTCTTTGAATTAAGAATGTGCATCGTTCCGAAATGGTTGAATCCGGGCTGGATGCCGATTACTTCTTTGGCAACTTTGATGGTGTTGCTGTATCTGGTGTAGAGTCCGGTGATAAATGCGTCTGCATCTCCGGTTTCTACCATCATCATACCGAAGTAGTTGCGTTCGAACATCTTGTCGTTGGCTTCTTCGTAGGTAAAGCCTTCGCGGGCACGTTTTTCGGCAAGGATGCGTGAGTAGCGTTCGCGGCGTTCCGACTCGTCCGGATGGCGGAGATTGACGATTTCGATGCCTTCCAGGCTCAGGTCGAGTTCTTCGGCCAGTTTGCCGATTGCTTCGTCGTTTCCTAATAAGATAGGATGGCAGATGCCTTCGGCTTTTGCTTCGACGGCGGCTTTCAGCATGTTGGGATGGATGCCTTCGGCGAATACGACACGTTGTGGGTTGCGGCGGGCGGTGTCATAAAGCTGGCGGGTCAGTTTGGATTCGTATCCCATCAGTTCGCGCAGATGCACGCAGTAAGCGTCCCAGTCTTTGATTTCCGTGCGTGCCACTCCGCTTTCCATGGCTGCTTTGGCTACGGCACAGGAAACTTCGGTGATGAGGCGCGGGTCTACCGGTTTCGGGATGAAGTATTCCGGACCGAAAGAGAGGTTGTTGACGTGGTATGCTGTGTTCACTACATCAGGTACAGGCTGTTTTGCCAGATTGGCGATAGCATGTACTGCTGCGATTTTCATTTCTTCGTTGATCGCTTTGGCCTGTGTATCGAGTGCGCCGCGGAAGATGTACGGGAAGCCGATTACGTTGTTGATCTGGTTCGGATAGTCGGAACGTCCGGTTGCCATCAGTACGTCGGGGCGGGCGCTCATTGCATCTTCGTAAGAGATTTCCGGTGTCGGGTTTGCCAGTGCGAATACGATCGGCATGGGAGCCATGCTGCGCACCATGTCCTGACTCAGTACGTTACCTTTGGACAAGCCGAGGAATACATCAGCGCCTTTGATCGCTTCTTCCAGTGTGTGGATATCCGTGCGGTCGGTGGCAAAATATCTCTTCTGTTCGTTGAGGTCGGTACGTGTCTTGCTGATAACGCCTTTGCTGTCCAGCATGACGATATTTTCGAGGCGTGCCCCCAGTGATACATATAATTTGGTACAGGATACGGCAGATGCTCCGGCACCGTTTACGACGATTTTCACATCCTCTATTTTCTTTCCGGCCACTTGCAGGGCATTTACCAGTCCGGCGCTGGAGATGATAGCGGTTCCGTGCTGATCGTCGTGCATCACAGGGATGTCAAGTTCTTCTTTCAGACGGCGTTCGATTTCGAAACATTCGGGAGCTTTGATGTCTTCCAGATTGATACCGCCGAAAGTAGGAGCGATTGCTTTTACGGCAGCGATGAATTTCTCCGGGTCTTTCTCGTCCACTTCGATATCGAACACGTCGATTCCTGCGTAGATTTTGAAAAGCAGACCTTTGCCTTCCATCACCGGTTTGCCGCTCAGTGCGCCTATGTCACCCAGTCCGAGTACGGCTGTACCGTTAGAAATAACAGCTACCAGGTTGCCTTTGGCTGTGTATTTGTAAGCGTCCTGCGGATTCTTCTCTATTTCGAGGCAAGGCTCTGCCACGCCGGGAGAGTATGCAAGTGATAAATCAGTTTGTGTACTGTAAGGTTTGGTAGGAACTACCTCGATCTTACCGGGTTTGCCCTGCGAATGGTAGAGCAAAGCGGCTTCTTTGGTTATTTTAGCCATGGTATTGGTATTTTTATTAATAAGTTATCATTTGGCTGCAAATGTAGGAATAAAAGTTATACATTGTTGTCTTTAGATGATAATTTCTATTAATTTTATAGCAAAATGACTGATTTTGCACAAACTTATGGTTGCTATCCGGGTCTCTGTACTCCTTAATGTATAATGGTTATTTCTTTTTTCTGATTGCTATATAACATATCTGTTTTGATATTCTCTAGGCGACATTCCTTCATGCCGTTTGAAATATCTTCCTAAATACGACTGGTCCGGGAAACCGAGCCGGTCGGCTATATCCTGCATTGTCAGCTCCGTAGACTGAAGCAGTACTTTGATCTCTAGAATGGCGAAATCATCAATGATCTTTTTGGCAGAATCTCCGGTCACACTGCGGCAGATGCCTGTCAGGTATTTGGTCGAAATACAAAGTTCGTTGGCGTAGAAGTTAACTTCCCGTTGTGAAATGCAGTTTTCGTGCACCAATGCGACAAACTTCTTGAAGATTTCGTCCTGCCGGCTTCCCCCTTCTATTTCCTGTTTGTCGAAGTAGCGGTAGCATTTATCGTAAATATCCAGCATGAAGGATTGGAGATGATTCTTGGCTATCTGGTTGCGGAAGCGGTTCTCGCGATCATTATAAATAGCAGTTGTCGCCTGTATCAATCCGTTGATAGCTCCGGTATCCTTATCGGGAAGTACATAGCACGGTCTTTCCTTCATAAAGCGGAAGAAGGTCGGTTCTAACCGCAGGCAGGCTTCCCGAAACATATCTTTGGGAAATCCGAAAAAGGAGGCTGTGAAGTCACTGCTGCTGCCATTGATGCGGATAATGCTTCCCGGCAGCAGTACCACCTGAGTGTTTTTGATGATTTCGTACTCTTTCAGATCGATGGTGACGTGTGCCCATCCACTGCGGCAGAAATAGATGGCACCCCCTTCCATTTTCCAGAGGTGATGCATGATAGGTGACAAATTCTCATCGCTTCCGGCAACAAATGATTCCCGGAGAACGGCAAGGGTAGAGTTTCTCTGTATCATAACTATTCTTATTTAGTGGGCAAAAATAGGACTTTTTCACTAAATATCGCTCATATTGTTCCGAAAATGAACAAAACTCTAAACACTATGACCAGTTTTCTGTGGTGAAAAGAGTCTACCTTTGCCGCGATCAAAAATTTTAATAGGTAACACAATGAGTAAAAAGGTATGTAAAATGAAGCAAGGGCTATTGTTGCTCGGTTGTCTGGTTGCTGCTGTAGGTTGTAAGCAAGCTCCACCCACACAAATGGAAACAGGATATGAAGTAATGACCGTTTCTCCGACCGACCGGATGATTTCGAGTGCCTATTCGGCGACCATCCGCGGACGTCAGGACATCGATATTTATCCACAGGTAGGCGGTACGCTGACAAAAGTCAGTGTCACCGAAGGACAGCGGGTGAAGAGCGGACAGACGCTGTTCATCATCGACCAAGTGCCGTATGAGGCAGCCCTGCAGACGGCAGTGGCGAATGTAGAGTCAGCCAAAGCGTCTCTGGCAACGGCACAGCTGACTTACGACAGCAAAGAGGAACTGTATAAGGAGAATGTAGTTTCCGCTTTCGATCTGAGTACGGCAAAAAATTCTCTTCTGGCTGCCAAAGCCCAACTGGCACAGGCCAAGGCACAAGAAGTGAGCGCCCGTAATAACCTTTCTTATACGGTAGTGAAGAGTCCGGCAGACGGAGTGGTAGGTACATTGCCTTATCGCGTAGGTGCGTTGGTGAGTTCCAGCATTCCCGAACCGCTGACCACCGTTTCCGACAATTCGGACATGTACGTCTACTTCTCAATGACGGAAAACCAGTTGCTGGGATTGATTCGCCAGTATGGCTCTAAAGACGAGGCGCTGAAAAGTATGCCTGCCATCGACTTGCAGCTGAACGATAAATCGGCTTATCCCGAACAGGGACAGATCGAGTCTATCAGCGGAGTCATTGACCGTTCGACGGGTACTGTCAGCCTGCGTGCCGTTTTCCCTAATAAGGACGGACTGCTGCACAGCGGCGGTGCGGGTAACGTAGTGATTCCGGTACAGAAAACGGGAGCTTTGGTGATTCCGCAGGGAGCTACGTTCGAAATACAGGATAAGAGATATGTATATAAGGTAGTAGACGGCAAAGCGCAATCTGCCTTGGTGCAGGTGACCCGTGTGAACGGCGGCCGCGAATTTATCGTGGATGAAGGACTGGCTCCGGGCGATGTGATTGTGGCGGAAGGCGTAGGATTGCTTCGTGAAGGTACTCCGATTAAGGCAAAGACTGCCCAGGCATCTACGACAACTACTGAAAATTAAACAAAGGAGGAATCATCCATGAATTTAAGAATCTTTATTGAACGCCCCGTATTATCGGCAGTCATCTCTATTACGATTGTCGTTGTGGGTATCATCGGGCTGTTCAGTCTGCCCGTCGAACAATATCCCGATATTGCTCCGCCGACCATTATGGTGAGTACCACCTATTATGGCGCCAGTGCGGAAACTTTGCAGAAGAGTGTGATTGCTCCTTTGGAAGAAGCGATCAATGGTGTGGAAGACATGACTTACATGACTTCCAGCGCCACCAATGCTGGTACAGTGAGTATCACCGTGTACTTCAAGCAGGGAACAGACCCGGACATGGCAGCGGTCAACGTACAGAACCGCGTGTCGAGAGCGACGGGACAGCTTCCGGCAGAAGTAACGCAGGTCGGTGTGACTACTTCCAAACGTCAGACAAGTATCCTGCAGATGTTCTCGCTTTCCAGTCCGGACGATAGCTACGATGAAAACTTCCTTTCCAACTATATCAGTATCAATCTGAAACCGGAGATTCTGCGTATCTCGGGTGTAGGCGACCTGATGATTATGGGAGGTGAATATAGCATGCGTGTATGGATGAAGCCGGACGTGATGGCCCAGTACAAACTGATTCCATCGGATATCACCGGTGTGCTTGCCGAACAGAATATCGAATCGGCCACCGGTTCATTCGGTGAAAACTCGAACGAAACCTATCAGTATACAATGAAATATAAAGGACGTCTGATCACTCCGGAAGAATTTGGAGATATTGTCATTCGTTCTACGGACAATGGTGAGGTCCTGAAGTTGAAAGACATCGCCGAGATACAGTTGGGACAGGATAGCTATGCTTATCACGGTGGAATGGACGGTCATCCGGGCGTTTCGTGCATGGTGTTTCAGACGGCGGGCTCCAATGCGACCGAAGTAAACCAGAACATTGATAAATTCCTTGAAGAAGCCCGTAAAGACCTCCCGAAAGGAGTGGAACTGACACAGATGATGAGCTCGAACGACTTCCTGTTCGCTTCTATCCATGAGGTGGTGAAGACGTTGATCGAGGCGATTATCCTGGTGATTCTGGTGGTATATGTGTTCTTGCAGGACTTTCGTTCTACGCTGATTCCTTTGGTGGGAGTCATTGTTTCGCTCATCGGTACGTTTGCTTTCATGGCGGTGGCAGGATTCAGTATCAATCTGCTCACGCTGTTTGCGCTCGTGCTCGTCATTGGTACGGTGGTGGACGACGCCATTATTGTCGTCGAGGCGGTGCAGGCACGCTTCGACGTAGGATACAGGTCGTCCTATATGGCAAGTATCGATGCAATGAAAGGTATCAGTAATGCTGTTATCACCTCTTCGCTGGTGTTTATGGCAGTATTTATTCCGGTATCCTTCATGGGCGGTACTTCCGGTACGTTCTATACCCAGTTTGGTCTGACGATGGCGGTTGCCGTTGGTATTTCCGCTATTAATGCGTTGACGCTGAGTCCGGCATTATGTGCGTTGCTGTTGAAACCTTATATCAATGAAGACGGTACGCAGAAGAATAACTTTGCGGCACGTTTCCGTAAAGCATTCAACTCGGCTTTCGATATTCTGATAGAGAAATACAAGAATGTGGTACTGATCTTTATCAAACGCAGATGGCTGGCATGGTCGCTGCTCGTTTGCTCTGTAGTGTTGCTTGTATTCCTGATGAACACGACAAAGACCAGTCTGGTGCCGGACGAAGACCAGGGTGTGGTATTCGTCAATGTAAGTACGGCGGCCGGTAGTTCGCTGACTACGACCGACGAAGTGATGGAACGCATCGAAAAGCGTCTGATGGATATTCCGCAGATTAAGCACGTGCAGAAAGTGGCCGGCTACGGATTGCTGGCAGGACAGGGAAGCTCGTTCGGTATGTTGATTCTGAAATTGAAGTCGTGGGACGAACGTCCGAATGATGAGGATAATGTGCAGGCAGTCATCGGTCAGGTGTACGGTCGTACGGCCGATATCAAGGATGCCAGTGTCTTCGCTATTTCGCCGGGTATGATTCCGGGTTACGGTATGGGTAATGCGCTGGAACTCCATATGCAGGATAAGATGGGCGGTGATATCAACGAATTCTTTACCACTACCCAGCAATATCTGGGAGCATTGAACCAGCGTCCGGAAATTGCGATGGCATATTCTACGTTCGACGTGCGCTATCCGCAGTGGACGGTAGAGGTGGATGCAGCCAAGTGTAAACGCGCAGGCATTACACCGGATGCGGTATTGAGCACACTGTCCGGTTATTATGGCGGTCAGTATGTGTCCAACTTCAACCGTTTCTCTAAAGTATACAGAGTCATGATTCAGGCAGACCCGCAATTCCGTCTGGACGAAACTTCACTGGACAATGCTTTCGTACGTATGTCGAACGGAGAGATGGCTCCGCTGAGCCAGTTCGTAACGTTGACACGCAGCTACGGCGCAGAGTCGCTGAGCCGTTTCAATATGTACAATTCCATCGCCGTGAATGCGATGCCGGCAGACGGATATAGTACGGGAGATGCTATCAAGGCCGTACAGGAAACAGCCGTACAGGCTCTTCCCAAGGGATATGGCTATGATTACGGAGGCATCACCCGTGAGGAAAATCAGCAAAGCGGTACGACTATGATCATCTTTGGTATCTGCTTCCTGATGATTTATCTGATTCTGAGTGCATTGTACGAGAGCTTTATCATTCCGTTCGCCGTGCTTCTGAGTGTGCCTTGCGGATTGATGGGAAGTTTCCTCTTCGCATGGATGTTCGGACTGGAGAATAACATTTACTTGCAGACAGGTTTGATTATGTTGATCGGTCTGTTGGCAAAGACAGCCATCCTGTTGACCGAATACGCTGCCGAACGCCGTAAGGCAGGCATGGGACTGATCGCTTCTGCGGTAAGTGCAGCCAAAGCCCGTCTGCGTCCGATTCTGATGACAGCATTGACGATGATCTTCGGTCTGTTCCCATTGATGTTGTCCAGTGGTGTAGGAGCCAATGGTAACCGTTCGCTGGGTACGGGTGTAGTCGGTGGTATGACGATCGGTACGCTGGCATTACTTTTCATCGTGCCTACTTTGTTTATCGCTTTCCAGTGGTTGCAGGAACGCTTACGCCCGGTGCAGAGCAGACCTACGGAAGACTGGCAGATCGAGGAAGAAATCAAGGTGAGTGAAGAAGAAAAATCTAAAGCAGGAAAAAAATAATTGATGATGAAGAAAATATTAATCTTATCCGCAGCAACGCTCGTGTTGAGCAGTTGCGGTATCTACAATAAATACAAACCTGTATCGGAAGTCCCCGAAGGACTTTATGGAAGCGAAACCGTCGCTTCCGCCGATACGGCGAACTTCGGTAATCTCTCGTGGAGAGAGGTCTTTACTGACTCGTATTTGCAGAATTTGATCGATTCGGCTTTGGTACGGAATACGGATATGCAGACAGCGCATCTCCGTGTGAAAGAAGCGGAGGCTTCGTTGCTGACGTCCAAGCTTTCTTATCTGCCCTCTTTGTTTCTCGCACCGGAAGGAGCTGTGAGCAGCTTCGACCGTGGCAAAGCGACTCAGACCTACTCATTGCCGGTGACTGCCTCGTGGGAACTGGATATCTTCGGAAAGGTGACCACGGCCAAACGTCGGGCAAAAGCGGCCTATGAGCAGAGCAAGGAGTATGAACAGGCGGTGAAGACACAGTTGGTGTCTGCCGTGGCAAATACTTATTATACCTTGCTGATGCTCGACGCTCAATATGAGATTTCCGTGTCCACCGAAGAGGCATGGAAAGAGAGCGTGCGGACAGCCCGTGCCATGAAGAAGGCCGGTATGATGACCGAAGCCGGACTAGCTCAGACGGAAGCCACCTATTATAATATATGTACGGCAGTGCTCGACCTGAAAGAACAAATCAATCAGACGGAGAACTCAATGGCTTTGTTGCTGGCGGAAACACCTCACAAGATGCAACGGGGCAAACTGGAAAACCAGCAGTTGCCGGAAGACTTCTCTGTAGGGATTCCTTTGCAGATGCTTTCCAACCGTCCGGATGTACGTAGCGCGGAGTTTTCTTTAGCGCAGGCGTTCTATACGACGAATGCTGCCCGTGCCGCTTTCTATCCTTCCATCACGCTGAGCGGGAGTGCCGGATGGACAAACAGTGCCGGTAGCATGATCATCAATCCGGGCAAATTCGTTGCTTCTGCCCTGGCTTCACTGACGCAGCCTTTATTTAACAAGGGAGTGAATATCGCCCAGTTGAAAATAGCGAAGGCACAGCAGGAAGAAGCCCGCCTCAGCTTTGAACAGACATTGCTGAACGCAGGTGTGGAAGTAAACGAAGCACTGGTGCAATATCAGACGGCCCGTGAGAAATCCGCTTTCTACGATAAGCAGATCACCTCTTTGCAGACTGCTGCCAGAAGCACTAGTCTTTTGATGGAACATAGTAATAATACTACTTATCTGGAAGTACTGACCGCACAGCAGACATTGCTGAACGCCAGACTTTCACAGGTAGCCAATCGCTTTACCGAAATCCAGGGCGTGATTACACTGTATCAGGCTTTGGGCGGAGGCCGGATGTAGGAGGATAGTATGAATCCTGAAAAAGTACGGTGTCAGATAATCGAATACACCAAACACGAGATGTATCTGCACGGTGCTGACGGACTGACCATGGATGACATAGCCAAGGGGATGAAGATGTCGAAGCGTACGCTTTACAAGCTGTTCCCCAGTAAGACTTGTCTGTTCCGCATCTGTCTTTCTGATTTCACCAACGGGATCAGAAGTCGTCTGAAACAAAGTCAGATGCGGATGGACAGTTCGTGTATGCAGGTGCTTTTTGCCACAGTGAACGGGTATCTCACGTTATTGCATTCGTTAGGAAAGACTTTATTGCTGGATATCGCCGCGAACGAAGATTACCGCGCTTCCTTCAAACGGGAAGAGGCCTTCTGGTTGCAGCAGTTTATCGACGTACTGACGCATTGTAAAATCTGTGGTTACCTGCTTCCGGGAGTCGATCCGGATCGCTTTGCGGCAGATTTGCAGGAGGTTATTTATCAGAGTTGCCTGCAAGGTACTCCGTATGTTGTTCAGCGTGCGCTGAACCATACTCTCTTACGAGGACTTTTTGAGGTGGACGGCATTCGGTATATTGACGAACACCTGAAACTGGATAAATTCAATGTTTGTGTATGAAAGGAAGAGGGGGTATTAAATCCGGAGATAAGCAGAAAGGCAGTTAACCGTTGGCAGGTTAGTATAAACGCTTTTATTCTCACCACAGTGAGAACATTTTCTCATCGCATTGAGAAATAATTCTCAAAGGCATGAGAACTTTTTCTCACTGTGGTGAGAATTTTTTCTCAAAGGCATGAGAATACTTTGAGAATATAGCAACTTGTATCATGCTATGTATTAATCGGATAGCAGTATAGTGGTATCTGTCTTATGCCTACTATTTTATGGCTGCCTCAAACGCTCAATCTCTAATAATGTAGTTTCCCGCTTGTTTGGTAAAAGCGGCTGGGCTATTCTTTGTCTCCATATGAAAACTTGACAAATGATCAATCTAAAGCCCTTTCACCACATCGACAGACAAACCCGTGCATTCTGCTATCACATCATCCGCTATACCTTTCTGCTTGAAATTGCGGGCTATCTCTATGGTTTGGTTGTGCTCTTTGAGCGCGGAGAACACCAGACCGGAAAGATATTCAAGTGTACTGTACAAGCGTTCCCGATTTTCCTTCCGCTGATAATCCACACTAAAAAATGTGGAACGCTTACGGTGTAATATCAGGTAATATGTTCCGGCAGTAAGAAGTCCCGCTATTATATCAATTGGGATACCCGTTCCTTCAAACAAATTTTTGTATTCTTCTATAGCCACTTTGTAATGCTTTTCCCTGCTTCGTGCCATACGTCTTGTGGTCGAATTGTCTGCTTCGAGTTCCCACACTAGCAAGTGCTGCATATCGGTATTGTCATATAAGTAATTTGCCAAAGCCTTTAAGGTGCTTTTCATGATGTCCTCGTTGGCTTTGTCTGTAGGGTGTTCTTCATCGAATAAATCGTGTAGCCAATAATCAGAGATGTATGCGTACTTATCCAGCAACCGCTCAATATTCTTATAGTTATTGAGCAGGACGGACATTTGTATGTCGGCTCTTTGCATAATATCCGTAAAGGTAATTTGCGCCAGACCTTTTTCACTTGCTAACTGCCGGATGGCATCAAACACGTCCGCTTCCAGTTCGGCGCGGGTACGGCGTGCACGTTTATTCTTCGATTGTTCCATGTTTACTTCTTTGTTGCATACAAAAGTATGAAAAATAAGTATAAGTCACTTATTTTCCTTTATAAAACAGATTTATGAAACGGTTCGGTCACCGAACAAATTTATTTCTATCTTTGTCTTATTAGTATTTAGAGAATAGAAAAACAAAGAACACTGGGGAAAGCAGAGTGGGTAAGGGAACGGCTTTCTCTACGAACGTATCTTTTGAGTATTATTTAAATCAGTAGAAAATGGGGAATTTAATTTCGTTTATGAAGGAAGTAGCCGATGGGCTGCGGGAAAGTGGGAATTTTGGGACTGCCCATATTTACAGGAGTAGCCTGAGTGCAATCCTTGCCTTTCATGGAAGTGATAAGCTTCCTTTCCGGAAAGTAAGTCAGGAGTTTCTTAAAAGTTTCGAATCGTATCTGCGTGGCAGGAACTGTAGCTGGAATACAGTTTCCACTTATATGCGTACGTTGCGTGCAGTGTATAACCGTGCGGTCGACCGCCATCTTGCGCCTTATGTGCCTCATCACTTCCGGTATGTTTATACAGGAACGCGCGCGGACAGGAAACGTGCGCTGGATAAGGAAGACATGGAGCGTCTGATGAAGGAACTTCCGAAACAGCTGTGTCAGGACAACAAGGAACTACAGCGTACTCGTGGTCTTTTCTTTTTAATGTTTTTACTTCGTGGGATTCCTTTTGTGGATCTTGCCTATCTGAAAAAGCATGATATCGATGGGAATGTAATGACTTACCGCCGTCGAAAAACCGGCAGGTTATTAACAGTGACTCTTGTGCCTGAAGCCATGAAGCTGATCAAACGGTATATGAATACCGATCCTGCTTCTCCCTATCTTTTTTCGCTGATCACCAGTGGAGAGGGAACGGAAGCTGCTTACAAGGAATATCAGCTGGCATTGCGCAACTTTAATTATCAGTTAATGATTTTGAAACAGGTTTTGGGACTGACATCTGAAGTAAGCTCGTACACTGCCCGTCATACCTGGGCTACGATGGCATACTATTGTGAGGTACATCCCGGTGTTATTTCCGAAGCGATGGGGCATTCTTCCATCACCGTGACGGAAACGTATCTGAAACCTTTCAAGAATAAGAAAATTGATGAAGCGAATGTAGCGGTTATTTCTTCCTTAAAGAAGGTCTATAGTGTAGGTAAGTTGTTGAATTAGAGAACTGTTACTTTGTAGGTAACGGGAAGAAAAGACGCTGCAAATATGGGTATATTTTGGAAAACATGCAAACAAAAATGATATTTTTTCTGATAAACTACTAAAAAAAGGAAACACACAGAATAAAACTGCGGATTTTTTGAGAAGAACACGGCTTGGTCTTTAATTTTTGCAAAAGATTTCCCTCCCCTCTGCCATCGTCTGAGAGCAGGGGTTAAAAATATTCTTTACTTATTCAATGAATGTAGTCCGCAGACGCCTCTGTCGGGGTGGAAAAGTACGCTTTCCCGTTACCTACAAAGTAACGGAAAGACAGACCACCAAGATGAGATGGATTATGAAATGACAGCAAACAAATTTTTTATTTATTAATTGTATAACATTTAATTTACTTTTATGAGAAAATGGACGTATTTGGTCGCAACCTTGCTAATGGCGGGTACGACAGCTACATTCACGGGATGTATTGATACCGATGAACCGGAAGGTATCGTTGATCTGCGGGGAGCAAAATCCGAACTGATTAAAGCACAGGCTGCGGTAAAACTGGTGGAAGTGGAATGGCAAAAAGCGCAAGTAGCTTATCAGGAACTGGTAAACAAATCTAAAGAATTGGATAATCAGTACAAAGAGTACGATGTTCAGATGCATGCTTTAGACGTGAAACTGAAAGAACTGGAAGTAGAACGCGCACAAGCTGCTACCGAACAAGCAAAAGCTGAGGCGGAAGCTAAGATTGCTGAAGCTAACAGAAACAAAGCTTACTGGGAAAATAAAATGGCTGAAGAAGCTGAAATCTTCAAAGCAGCTATGTTGAACTATCAGACTCAGACAGCACAGGCACAGGAAGCTTATGATAATGCAATGAAACTCATTGAAGCTGGAAAACTTCTGCTTTCTGATGGAGAAAAAGCAATTATTGATAAAGCACAGCAAAGACTTTATGTTGCTTCTGCTAGCCTGAACCAATATTACACTGCCTTAAAGACAGCTCAGGATAATTATTATGATGCATTGGTTAATCCTAATCTTCCGACATTAGCTAGCTTACAGGCTGAATTGAAGTTGGCACAGATTGCAGTTGAAAAGGCAGAAATCTTATTGGATGAGAAAAATAATATGTTAGCTTTGGCAGAAGACTTTGATGCAGCTGCATGGGATGATAAGATCCTGGATCTGAAGAAGAAGAAATCTGAATATGAAAGTGAAAAGAGCAAAGCTGATGTTGAGATCGCTACTATTAAGACTTCCGCAGATTATAAAGCTGCAGAACAAAAAGTAGCCGAAAAGATAAAAGCGCGTAAAGCTGCTAAAGAGGCATATGATAAAGCTGTAGCAGACTCTACAACACAGGTTAATACTCAGCTTGATATTGCAGCTTATAAATCTGAACCTATTAATGAAGGATTGAAGACATTATTTAGTAGTAGCAATGATTTTACATCTTTAGATGGATATACTGTTAGTACGGGTGTGTTTGATTATCCGGCTGTTCAGTATACACAAACTGAGTACAATGCTGATTTGGAAATAGAAGATGTAACAGCCAGAACTAGTCAGGCATCTCTTACTCTGATGAAAGTAAATGCCTGGATTGATGCTTTAGGTAAATATTCTGTAGACGAAAATGGAGTTGAATGGAATAAGTTGACTTTGGCAGAAAAAGAAAAGACAGCCAAAAATGCTAAAGAAAAATTTGAAAAGGATAAAGCTAACTGGGAAATTTCTGCAAAAGCGGTAAAAGGTACAGCAACTACAGTGCCAACTACTGATCTGAAAAAGGCGACAGATACTTATAATTCTTCTTATGCCGCAGTAGAATCTGCAGTAAAAGCTTATAATAGTGCATGGGATGCCGTATATCAAGCTGCTTATGATGATGCTGTAGAAAAAGAAAAAGCTTCGGTATTGGAGAAAACATACCGTGACAATATGATTACCGCATTGTCTCCTACTAGTAAGGCTGCATGGGATGCATTGACTCCTGCTGAACAAACTACCAGTAAACTGGAAGCTATATTGGACGATACAGTGAAACAAGCTAAAGCAAAGGCTGATGCTAATGCTACTTTGGCTGAATGGCTGAAACTTGATCAGACTGTTGCTGAATTGGCTGCCAAAGGTGAAGCTGCAGGAAATCAAGCTCTTGCCGATGATAAAGATAAGAAAGTAGAAAAGGCTAAAGCTGCATTGGTTAAAGCTGCTGGAGAGGCTGCTACTGCTGTTGCTAAGGTGGCTCCTGCAATTAGTACTTATTCTGCTCTTGCTGCTAATCCTTACGGTCAGATACTGGCTAATACAGTTAGTGTTGAAGATATGACAGGCAAAGATGCTTTCTATAAAGAAGAGGAAAAAGATGGTAAGAAAACTGGCCACATGCAGGCATTACGCTCTGATATTTCTGCAGATGAATTTACTAAATTAAGTGCAACTAAGTTAGATCGCAATACAGCTGAAGATGCTTTAGAGTATACTTCTGATGCTACTTTTGGTACTGTGATTCCTGGCGAAGACAGACTTGTTGAAGTAACAGAAGCAATGGTCCGCGCTTATATTAAGCAGAATAATAGTGCTGTTTTGACTGACTTTGGTACTTTGGGAGCTATGATGGCTGCTAATGACGATGTACAGACTTGCAAAGATATGATTGCTGCTGCCGATTTGATTAAACCATTGAAGGCTCAAATGGAAGGTGTACTTGCTGATCTGAATGCAGAAATAAATACGAATACTGCTTTAATGGATCCGTTTATTGCAAAAGCTGACGAAACTCGTATTGCTCTGAAGACTGCTAAAGAAGAGGTGAAGAAAGCACAAGAAGAACAAGATGCTTTGACTGCTGAAGCTGAGGCCAATAGTAAGAAGTTTGCTGAATTGATCCAAGATTACATTGGCTTGATCAGTGTTGTTCAAGATCAGATTGATGGTATCAACGGTGGTGTTGTCACTGGTTCTGTGGTAACTGTAGAATCTGTTCTGAATTATTGGAAGAATCAAGTTGCTACTCAGGAAAAATCAGTTGAAGAAGCTAAACAGAAGGTTACTGCAGCAGAAAAGAGCATTGAACTGTTCAACAAGGGTGAATACAAGGAAGCTTATGTAATAGAACAGAAGAAACTTGCTTTGGAAACAGCTCAAGAAGCTTATGATGTAGCGAAAGCAATCTATGATACTGCTCTTGCACAAGTTAAATCCGTATTGGAAACCTTGAGTAAGTAATTTCTTAATCACGTAAAAGTAACAAAATGATAAAGAAACTATGCACATTACTTTTGCTGACCTGTATAACAGCTGCGCCTTCATTGGCGCAGCGTTACAGCAGCAGTGATGATGCGTCGTTTGCTCCGAAGAAAGGACAGTGGCAGGTTTCGGTTTTACTTGGTAGCGGAAAGTTCTTCAATGAGAACACCTCTTATCTGCTTCCCAAGTTCACCAACACCGAAGGAGTCGTCGGACTTCCCAATGGAGGAACGGATAACTCCGGTGACCTGAACCGCTATCTGAATATCGGTAGTCTGAATAATAATAGTCTGGTCAATATAGCTGGAATCGAAGGCAAGTATTTTCTGTCTGACAACTGGGACATCAATTTCCAGTTTAGCATGAACATCAGCCTGACTCCCAAGAAAGACTATGTAGAAGGCGACAACAGTGTACCCGATATGATCATACCCGCGCAAAGTTATATCAATGCGCAGATGACTAATAACTGGTATACCTCTGTCGGCTCCAACTATTACTTCAAGACTCGCAACGAACGTATTCATCCATACGTAGGAGGCGCCCTTGGCTTCCAGATGGCACGCATTGAAACTACAGAACCATACACCGGTGATACCTATAAGGATAGCGATGATTCGGAAGAACTTCCTTCTCAGGTCTATACCGCAGGAAGCAAAGCCGGCCAGATGTATGGTATGAAAGTAGCTGCCGTAGCAGGTATCGAGTATAGCATTGCCAAAGGATTTATTTTCGGGTTTGAGATGCATCCTTTAGCTTATCGCTATGATCTGATACAAATTTGTCCGAAAGGATTTGATAGGTACAATGTCAGTCACCATAACATCAAAATTTTCGAAATGCCTGTGGTGAAACTTGGCTTCAGATTCTGACGAACAATGATTATACAAATGTATAAATGAAAAGTGAAAGCCGCTCTGCTGATATTGGCGGGCGGCTTTTCTTTCTTTTCAAGAAGAAATAAAAGTCCGATGAATAGATGTATAAGACTTTTGCCCTTTTTTATTGGGGTATTAGTATTGGGAGCTTGCTCTCAAATAAAAGGTTACAGAATTGACGGTAGTGCGCCTCTGCCGGAATTTGAGGGTAAAATGGTTTACATGAAAGATGTTTCGACGGATGCCCCTGTTGACAGCGCAAGGATAACAAATGGAAAGTTTGCTTTTGCAGACACGACAAAAATAGAAAATCCGGTCATAAAGATACTTTCGATCCATGCCAGTAAAATGGGACTGGAATACCGTTTGCCTGTTGTGATTGAAAACGGTACTATAAAAGCGAGTATTGCCGATGTCGTTTGTACGGAAGGAACGATGCTGAACGAACGGATGCAGGATTTTCTTCTGGCTATAGATGCATATTCTGCTGCTTGTACGGATAAGCCGGTGGAACAGATACAATCCGGATTCTCGGAATTACTAAAGAGATATATCGAGATGAATAATGACAATGTAATTGGTACTTATATTCAGACAGCTTACCAGTCATCACTATAATACGATAAATATTCTTTTTCATTTCTATAACAAATAAGATATACGAATACAGAGATAATTTAATAAACAAGAGCTCAATCATAATAATCCTTCTCCTGATATCTTCCGGATTAATGCACTACTTCTTTATGAAGGGGATATCCATAAGACGAGAAACAAAGATGCGCCCTTGCGAAAGTCCGGATTTTTGTATTATTATGTTTTTAAGGACGTTCCTGTTCCCACATTTCCCCTTTTTCCCCAGGAACGTCCTTTTATTTTTCAACTAGGTTTGTCTTTTTATTGTAAAGCACGGATACGTACTTCTATTTCTTTTTCGTTTTTTAATCCGTCCTTCACTTCATTGATATTCGTATCTCCGTAATGGTACGGATACAAAATATGCGGTTGAATGATTTTAGCAGATTGTATAGCTTGTTCCGGTGTCATCGTATACGGTTGGTTGACAGGTAGAAAGGCTATATCGATATTCTTTATTTGTTTCATTTCCGGGATATTTTCCGTGTCTCCGGCAATGTAAATCCGGGTGTCGCCCACAGTGAGGATATATCCGTTGTCACGTCCCTTGGGATGGAATTTGTCTCTACTGGGAGTTGTATTATAAGCAGGTACTGCTTCCAGTTTGATTTCGGGTGTAATTTGCAGTATATCACCATTTTTCATGGCTTGTCCTTTGTCCAACATCTTCTGGCAATTCGGATTGGCAATAATTTTTGTATCCGGAGTTTCGATAGCAGCAATCGCTTTGGTATCGAAATGATCATGGTGTTCATGTGTTATCAGGATATAGTCAGCTTTCGGTTGCTGTGTAAAGTCTGCGTAATCAGAGACTGGATCAATAAAAAACTTTTTTCCAGCATATTCTATTAACAAACTGGCATGCTTAAAGAAAGTGATCTTCAGGCTTTTCCCGTTCTTGGTGGTAAACGAATCCGTTTCGAAGTTCTGCATCTTTGTGGTCAGATTAATTGAATGATTGAATAAACAGGAATAAGCAAATCCGTAAGAAAGGCACAGCGCGAGTGCTACTAATAAAATCTTTTTCATATCTATACAGAGTTTGGTTCCTTACAAAGATAAACATCTATAGCGATTTATCAGTTCATGATTAAACATATTCTGTTGGAAATTAACTTTCTTATTGAGAAGGAGGATAATAGGCAGTAAATAAGAAAGGGATGAGGCATTGGTGAAAAGAGAAAGGCACAGAGTCAAAATATCCTGTGCCTTTGCTGTTTGTTATCTGATAGTAATCAGCTTTTACGCATTCAATGCCTGCTCGATATCTGCAATGATATCATCCGCATTCTCGATACCTACGGACAAACGGATTAAGTCGGGACGTACACCTGCTTCCATCAGCTGCTCATCCGACAACTGGCGGTGAGTATGGCTGGCGGGGTGAAGCACACAACTACGGGCATCAGCTACGTGAGTCACAATAGCGATAAATTCTAATGAATCCATAAACTTGATAGATACGTCACGTCCGCCTTTCAGTCCGAAGGAGATG
>ERZ773190.1835-NODE-1835-length-18578-cov-15.040976_pt1 | contig 18578 bp, 17 predicted proteins | sample MGYA00511111_ERZ773190 | MGnify/ENA primary metagenome ERZ773190 (study PRJEB29015, sample SAMEA2737777) | human gut metagenome | biome: human gut; feature: human-associated habitat; material: faeces | place: China | collected 2012 ... | reverse complement strand
AGGCCGGCACCGCTGCCCACAAAAGCACCAAAAGCGCCGCCAACACAGCCAAAATTCGCCGACCCATAGTCCTACCTCTTCTCTCTCTAAAAAACTTTCTAATTAGTTTTATTCTACCCATTTCTCCCTTTTTCGTCAAGGGATTTGGAGAATTTTTTCTGTTTTTCGCCACAAAAAACAACCACCAGCAATAAATCCACACAAAAAAGGCTCCCGCAAAAGCGGAAGCCTTAAATGTATTATCGTTTTTACCTGCAAGTCATCGGGCACCATTTACTCCCGATTAAAGAATAAGGCGCAGGCAAGTGGAAGAAGTGATCAACTTTGTTTACAACTCTTTTGTCAGGAAGAATTTTTGCGCAGACTTTTATAGGTGAAATTAATAATTATATCATCTGGTATAGCACCAAACGTATGAAACAATCTTTGGGATGTATGAGCCCGGTAGAGTACAGACATCGTCTTGGATTCGCTGTTTAAACAGTCCAAGAATATGTCTGCACCCCCGAACCGAGATATTTAAAATCTTTATTTATTACTGTTTTCAATTGCTTGATCAATAAGTTTATTAAGTTGCTTTGCTTGTGACGATGAAGTTATTGCACCAACAATTGGTTGGCCTACAATATTTCCGTTTTTATCAACTACATACGTTGTTGGATATGAATAAAGACCTGAAGCAAATTTACCGGCCTCACTGTTTGAATCAAACCAAATATTTTTGTAGGTAATACCTTTTTTGGTCAAAACATCCTTAGCCTCAGATATAGCAGTCTTGTCACCGCCAAGAGTAAATGAGTTAATACCTATAACGGTACCACCTTTTTGTGCAAGTTCTTTATTAAGCTTTTCCAAATCGCCAAGTTCGCCTACACAAGGATTACAAGTAGTAAACCAAAAATTTATAACCGTTACTTTGTTAGATGAGAAGATGTCATCACTGCTAACATCATTTCCGTCAAGGTCCTTACCCTTAAAGCTTGGGAACTTAGTAAGTTTGCTATTGTTACTTACCATACCTGCACTTTCAGCGTCAACACTTTCACCCTCGCTCGGCTTACTGCCACAGCCCGGATATTTTTGTTCTAAAATTGTGAGTTTACCCTCAATTTCTTTAATTTGATTTGCACCGTCTTTAAGAATTTTCAACTCATCTGCAGTAAAGTTATCTTTACCGTTTTCAATAGTATTGAGCAAAAAGTCGCCATAATTTGTTCCGTCTTCAATCTTAGAAGAGTCCTTATTTGCTGACATAAACACTTTTTCCCAAAGCTGTGAATTACTTGATAAAATTTCATTTTCTTTTTGCATAAGCTTTTGATAAAGTGCAGTTGCGTCATCTAAATCGCTTGGTTCACTTTTCATTAAAGATGAAATATCAGCAGTATTATTTGACTTGGATTTATCGTTATTTTTAGTTGTTGAACAAGCAACAAGGCTAACCATAAGCACTAAAACCATAAGTATAGTTAATATTTTTGATTTTTTCATAATTATTATTCCTCCGTTGTTATATCTTTTTTGTTATTTGTTTTCATATCTGTTTTGTTATTTTCTTTTACAGTGTTGCAAAGATTTTTTTCAGGCATACCAAATCCGTAGTGAAAGCTTAGTGCATCCGTAGGACAAGCAGTTATACACTTACCACAACGAATACACTCAGTGCTGTTTGGTGTTTTTATTACATCAACATCCATTTTACACGCTCTTGCGCATTTGCCACAAGACACGCATTTATGCTCATCAACCTTTATGCCAAGCAACGACACCTTGTTCATCAATGCATAAAAAGCACCGAGTGGACAAATCCACTTGCAAAACGGACGATAGAAAACCACACTCAGTACAACTACAATAATCAAAATAATAAGCTTTTGAATAAATTTATTTCCTAAAGCCGAGCGTATACCCTCATCAATAGCAGACAATGGAATTGCACCCTCAAGCACACCCTGTGGGCATATATATTTACAAAAGAACGGGTCGCCCATTCCAACATCATTAACCACAAGTACAGGCAGCAATACAACCGTCAACAGCAAGATGATATATTTTAAATATGTTAAAGGCTTTAGTTTTTTTGTTGAAAGCTTTTTACACGGTATTTTATGAAGCAAATCTTGAATCCAACCAAACGGACACAAAAAGCCACAAATAAATCGACCAAGCAACACGCCAAGCAAAATTAAAAATCCTGTTACATAATAGGAAAACTTAAATTTTGATGAGCCTACAACAGCCTGAAACGAGCCGATTGGACACGCACCCGACGCAGCAGGACAAGAGTAGCAATTTAGCCCCGGTACGCACACAGCCTTGCCATTGCCCTGATATATTCCGCCTTTAAAAAAATTAGGTAAATGAATATTTGTCAAAAGCGTTGCACCTGCCTGAATACAAGTACGAAAACGGCTTACAAGCTTTGAAATATTCTTTTTTCTTTTATCCAATTCCAATACACTCCAAGCATAATCTTATGGCTTTACTAAGCACAGTGTCTGCCTCACCACGCATTGCTCCATAGCACAGCATAACCACTCCGGCAGCAAGGAAACCGATTTGAGATATTGCTTTTTTTACTTTGAACAATTTAGCCACTCCCTTCATTTTTGCCTTATTATATCACGAACGATATAAAATCCTTGTTAAGAAAGAAATTTAACAAAGATTTTATTCTTTTGTGTTATAATCTATATTAAAGATATTTTTCCAAGTGACAGGAGATATTTATGCATATTTTAGTTGTTGAAGACGAGGTTGCTCTTTGTGACACAATCGTAAGAAGTCTTAAGCGTCTTGCTTACAGTGTTGATTATTGCTATGACGGTCAAAAGGCATTAGATATGCTTAGTGTTGAAAGTTTCGACCTTGTTGTGCTCGATTTAAACCTACCTAATGTTGACGGAATGACCGTATTGAAAACTCTGAGGCAAACAGACATTGACACAAAGGTTTTAATTTTATCGGCCCGTTGTGAGGTAGCAGACAAGGTTTTAGGATTAGATGAAGGTGCAAATGATTATTTAACAAAACCATTTCACTTAGATGAGCTTTCGGCAAGAATACGAAGCCTTACCCTTAGGAAGTTCACTCAAAACGATATTGTTTTAAAATGTTCAAATCTTTCATTTAACACAAAAACACGCAAAGCAGATGTAAAGGATGAAGAATTATCTTTAACTCGCAAGGAAACAGGAATACTTGAATATCTAATGTTAAATCAAGGCAGACCTGTCAGTCAAGAGGAGTTGATTGAACACGTATGGGACAGCAGTGTTGACAATTTCAGCAACTCAATAAGAGTGCACATTTCATCATTAAGAAAAAAGCTTCGTAATGCATTAGGCTATGACCCTATTCACAACCGTATAAGCGAGGGTTATGTAATGGAGGAGAAAAAATGAAAAAACTTTCTTTACAATGGCGAATAACCTTAATGACCACCGTTTTAATTTGCATAACTTGTGTGCTAATGAATTGTTTAATCGGTTGTTCAGGCAAACGATATATGGATTCAATAGGCAACGGAATATCAGCATATAGTGAAATTGATAAAGGAAAACCGAGTTCATTTAATCCGGAAAATGAAAATCTCGACCGTGAGCTTACCATTATTATCAGTGGTGCACAAGCTTCATTCAATACTACTAATTGGTACATAACAATTGCCGTAAGCGTACTTGGTGGTATACTTGCATATTTTGTCAGTGGTCGTGCTTTAAAGTCACTAAAAAGTTTTGCCTCTCAAGTAGAGAATGTACAGCCCAACAATTTGGCAGATATGAAAATAAGCGCCGATGTTTTGCCTGAATTCAAACAGTTTTGTCAATCATTTAATAATATGCTTGACCGACTCGACAACGGTTTTACTGCTCAACGGCAATTCACAGGAAATGCAGCGCACGAGTTAAGAACACCACTTGCCTTAACTCAAGCACAAATTGAACTTTTTTCTGTTGAGCACCCAAATATGAGCAACGATACAGCAGAATTTCTTGCACTGCTACAAGAGCAAAACGAAAGAATGTCACAAATGACAAAAACTCTGCTTGAAATGAGTGAGCTTCGTACAGTTGAGTACAAAGATACAATAGAAATTGCCCCTATGATTGAAGAAATATTTACCGACCTTGCTCCCCTTGCAGAAAAAAAGAATATTCGCCTTGAATACAACGGCAATGGTATGATGATAGGCAGTGACACCTTAATTTATCGTTTATTATTCAATTTAACTGAAAACGCAATACGCTACAACAGAGAAAACGCTTCTGTAATTATAACTGTTGACGAAAAGAATAATCAGCTTTATATACGAGTTAAAGATAACGGTTATGGTATACCGGAGCAGTACAGAGAAAGTATCTTTCAACCATTTTTCCGTGTTGATAAATCTCGTAGCAGAGCATACGGCGGTGTAGGTCTTGGACTATCACTTGTATGGGAAATTGTACTTTTGCACAACGGTACGGTAAAAGCTGAAAAGAGCGACAAAAATGGAACCGTAATGCTTGTCACACTTCCAAAAAAACAAACAAATGATTGATTGTTAAGTTCTATATAAATGTTTTAGATAAGTTTGATATAAGTATTGCTTGTTCTTAATGCGTTTTTTAGTTGGAATTTATTATTGAAATCGCAATTTAAAGTTAGAAAGATTATTTTTTCAATTGGCGTTTTCTAATTTAATTATATATTAAATATAATGAGAGCTATCGGACTTGTTCATAATGTCTGATAGCTCTTTTTGCTAATGCTATGAAGATTTATTTTTGCGTTTGGTTTTTATAAGTTTTCTTATAATTTTTCGAATACCCATCGCCAACAGAAATAATGTAAGCTGAACAAAAGCCAATATTGTTGCATAGGGTAAGCCGTAGTCATACAACTCACCGCAATAGATTATACTTCCTACCAATAATTCAATTACCGAAACCGGAATGAATATAAACAACCATATAGGCTTGATGTTGAGGCAGGACAACAACAGGGCAGAAACTGCACCACCTAAAAGTGCGGCAAGTGGCACCGCCATTGCGTCAGCGTGTGTTGCGGTCAGAGGCACACAAATCATAAATAATGCGTTGACCAAAACAGCCAATATATAAATCACTATTTGTGCGGATTTGAGCTTTTTGTTGGAGGCTTTTATTGTTTCAACAAGAATTTCATCTGCTTTTTTGTTTTCTTGCGTTGCGATGCGTTCGCCGACAAGCAACTCGTTAACGGAAATATCCAACGCATCGCATATAGGCAAAAACAGAGACACATCCGGCATATTTTTTCCGGTTTCCCACCGAGATACTGATTTGTTGGAAACGCCTAATTTCTCCGCAAATTCAATTTGCGTAAAGCCTTTCGCCTTGCGGTTTTCTGCAATGAAACTACCGATTTTTTCTTGGTCCATAGCTGTCACCTCTTTCAATGAGAATATAGCACGAGCCTCCACAAATGTAAAGGACACAAAGCGAGAATTATGATAAATACAAAGAGAACACCACCCCTAAAACCTAAAAGCCGTGCCTGCCGGTCATCAAAATAGTCTCATAAAAAAGGCTTCTGCCCAAAACAGAGCAAAAGCCTTAAAAATTATGCGATTTTTAGGTTTAGTTGCAAGCCAAGGGGAACTATTTCATCTGCTCGAAAACACGTTTTTGAAAAAAGTGTTGCAAAAACGGTTGTTCAAAAAGTGCCAAGTCCCGAAACCCGCATAAATACTGGGCTTTTCGGCACATCTAAACCAAAGGGAACTATTCCCACTCGCCCTCTGCAAAATCATCTTAAACAAGTTTGATTTGGTGATTTAGCAGAGAGTATCTACATTATTTGAATTATCGGATACACATCGGCTATCCGATTTTTTGTTGCCATGGTGTTGCCACGCGAACCGGAAACTTAACGCCAAGAAGTATAGATAAGTTGTCTCTTGTCGAATGCTTCCTTGCCGCCCTCCATAATATCAACAATCTGCTTATGCGTAGAATCCAAGTCAATATTACCTTGGGCAACATCAATTCTTGATTCTTGAAACTCGACAACTAATACTCTTTCGGAATCGCCAAGCACAGGGATGTTTGCGTTATGTGTAGCAAATATAAACTGCATATAAGGTTTTTTCTGTGCAATAGCGGTAATGACTTCATCATAGATCACCTTATTATCGAGATCATCTTCCGGTTGATCAATGAAGATAATATCATTATCATCTTGTGTCAATATAAACAGTATAAGTGCTGATGCTCGTTGCCCGATTGAGTGTTGCCTCAACAGTTTTCCATGATAATAAATATCTACTTTATTTTCAACCTGCCTGTTCAGCAATTCTTCATATTGACCACGAAGCTTATCTTCCAATTTTACATATTCGCCAGGCGTAACAATACCTTTCAATTTGCTGCCATCGCAAACAATCCAATCTTCTATGATAGCTGCATAATCAGTAAAAGAATCACAAATAGCTTGATATTTAATATCCGAGATTCCCGTCCCCTTGAAATCATTTTTAAGTTGAGCTTTGAAGCCTTCTCGATCTCCCTTGAATGTGATTTCAATCTTGAGTTCGGTTTGGTTCTGATTGATTCGTTCGGTTTCGGCTTTATAAGCATTATAAGTTGCCAAGAGAGCTTCATTACGTTCTCGTGTTGCCTTAGTAAATGATGCTTCTATTTTGGATTTAGAGGAAGCTTCTTCGCTTAATTGCTTTAGTTTTTCTTTTGTTTTTTGCAATTCAGCGGTCATTTTGACAAAACTATCAACATCCAAAGTATCGTCTTTGATTTCTCTTTTAATTTCAGCAAATTCATCCGCCAAACTATCAATTCGCTCTTTTAGGCGGGATATGAGGTCGTCCATACCACTTCGTTGTTTTTCAATTTCTACAATACAAGAGCCGATTTGTGCGAGCTGAGCATCGATTGACGACAATACTATTGATACATCTCCAAATATGTCCTTATTAAAATCACTACTATATCCGTCCAACGCACTCGATACAACCGAGTTTTTTGAAAACGCAGTACGAATATCACGCAGAATAGTGTCTATTCTATTTTTTACAGCATCAAGCTTTGCTGTATCGGTAGCGTATCCACTTTGCTTTTTAAGTTTGTCTGCAACACCTTTTTCTTCAAAAATCGAGAGTTTATGTTCAAGCTCGGTTTGCTGTGTTGTAACTTCAGTCATTTGCTGTGGAATTTTGCTCACATCCAGTAAGCGCTCCACTGTTTTGATCAGTTCATTCACACAATTATCCAAATTAGAAGGTTGACCAATTCTACCGCTAATCAGTTTCTCCAACAAACCGTTTTCGTGATCTGCACTGCTGGACAGATCCTTTTGACCAAAATATTGTACCCCATCGAACAAACTGATCGGATTAATATTTAAGTCATTACCGGTCTCATCAAGAACATTTATGCGTTCCCCCAATATTCGGCTGACAGAATAATGTTTTCCGTGTTTATCTATTACATTCAATGTTGCTTTTCCGCCAGAACCAAAGACATTTTTCACAAGAGATTCTTTATAGTCTTTGTCCATTTGAGCTGTAAGTCCCAAGACATACCGCACAGCTTCTAAAATAGAAGACTTTCCGCTACCTCTTATGCCAATAAGCGTATTCAGCTCACGAGAGAACATAATTGTTTGACCGTCGAACTTGCCACCTTGGAAAGAGATTGATTCTATAAACCCATGTTTATTGTCAGGAACACTTTCGCTAACTCGGTCTCTATAATCTTGTAAAGCAAACTTAATTGCAGCATAGGAATATTCACCGATTTTTAAATATGTGCATCTGTCTCCCTTTCCTATATCTGAGATGGATTTGGGATCGGAACCCTCAACCAGAGCCGGCAAATACCCACAGCATTTTTCAAACTTACCAAGATTGTCACGTGTTCTAGATTTTTGCAACCCAAGAACACGATGTCTAAAAGGTGCAAAACCTGCTAAAGATTCAAGCAACCCACCCCTACACTCACTAAATAGGCCGCTGTTTTGATCTACATGTGCAAATACGATAAAATAATCCCGTCCATAAGCGTCTAACTGATCAAATACATTTTTTAGATCAAATATGCTTTTTGTGTTGCGATTTTCTGGATTGGAAATAGTGGCAAATGCTGCCGTCAGAAATGTCTGGATATGATTGTTTCCATTTTCAAGCCATTCCTCTGGATTAAACACAATTAGCGTATGAATACCGTTTGCGCCTTCTTTAACGGTCAATTCTACTCCCGGCAGAATAAATATGTCTTGCTTTTTCGCAGCCTTACGAATAGCTTTATATTCTTCTATGTCGAATTTGTTGTGATTTGTAATTATGCCGACATTGATGCTCGCGTTTTTTAGAGCAGAAACATAATCACCCACAAATGAGGTTGACTCGCCAGAATAGGTGAATTCTTTATCCTTCAAAGTATGTAAATGAAAGTCTGCGCGAACATATTGTAAGCCTGATTCAAACATACTTATCCCCCATTTCTCTTATGTTGTTATTGCTTTGACGCTTACTCCATTGCTAAACATCCATTCTTGAATGCTGCTGGATAAGAAAGAGTCAACATCTGATTTTGGAATACCACAGTATACGCAAGTACAGTTCCCTCCCCAAAGCGATCATGCAACAGTGTTCTTCCATCTGCACAGAAACTTATTGCATCTGGTAAAGACCGCAGATACGGTATTTCAACCGTTTTTGCAGGACATTCGGGAAAACTTGCTTCAAGTGCAACTACTTGTCCTTCACCGAAAGTTACATGACGCACAACGGCACCGGCAGGCACAAGGGGTGCGTCATCGGACTTGTGTACAACAATTCCGCTTGCGATCTCATTTGCCTTTTCAGAAACAGTTGTGTCAATGTACTCTTTCCAAGCCGGGGCCTCCAGTATATCTCTTCTGGACTCGCATTGAAGAATCAAATCTCTGAGTTTCTGAGGATCTGACTTATTAGACTCAAACATTGCTACGAAGTATTTCTGGAACTGTACCAAGGTCAGAGGGACAATGTCAAGTCGCTGCTTTACATCGCCTTTTGCGTACCAAATACCGTGTTTGAAAGTCTCTGCGGTGTTTGTGTCAATGCGGACAGCAACAAACATGCCATAGACCGGTTTGTCGTATTTCAGAACAGCATCGGAAACATGACGCCTGACAGGTTCGCCCTCCATTGCCTCTTGGCGGGAAGATGTGGACATTGTGACTTCAGTCAAGATGGTAAAGTCATTAAACTCACAGTACAAGTCGCCTTTTCCTCCACCTGCAGCGGAAACCGGCAAGAAGTCAGAATCCAATTTGAACCCACGGACTTCATAAGGCTTATTGACCATGTGATCAATCGCCAGTGCTGCACGCCAAAGTGTCCATTCAAGATACGCAGGGGTCTCATCCTTGGGTACTTCAATAGCGTTATCTTCGTCGTAGACCATCTTGCCGCCACCTTTAATTAGCAGCGTCATATAATCTCTGATTTCTTCCCACTGGTTACACTGATCGCTGGCATACTGTATTTCATCCGTCTGAGCAAGGATATTTTCGAGCCTTTGCCTCGCGATATTGACTTCTGTGGGAGTATTCAAAGGCAGATCGGAAATGTCAAAAAGAATATGACGCTCTTTCATCTGCCTGACCAAATCATCCAACAGAGATTTTGCGACATCCATATTGTCTGTGGGCAACGGTGCACCGGTACAGAGCAACTTATACTGCTCCATAATGGACTGCAAACTGGCCGTAGATTTAGCGAGTTTTTCTGCAAGTATGCGTTTTGTAGGTACGATTATAAGGCCTCTGCCTTTTCGTTGGAGCACACCCGAAATGCGGAGGTATCGCATATTCATATCGCCGTAATCCAAGAAATTATCAGCTTTTTTGTCGTAGTTTTCGCCTCTTTTAGCGATTTCCTTTTTGTCGAAAGAACGCTTAGCTTGGGAAGCAGATCTCCGCTGACGCAGATCAAGGATGTTATCAACGACTTCTTCCAGCTTATAGCTGGGATTGGTTGTTTGCCCCCACAGAGCAAATTCAATTCTGCTCAGTTCGGAGGTGCCCGTGCGCTTCTCGAGTTCCAGCATAATTGCCAGCAACCACCGTAATGGGGAGAAGTAGTGTGTGCCATCCGACATTGGGAACTGTTCTACGCTCATTGCTCGGAGGAAGCATTCCTGTACGGCCGGGTATGTATCTGCTTTTAGAAATGATCTTCCAAAGGGTGTAATGTCATCCAATGCGCCGAGATCCTCTTGCCGGCCATCTTTTTTCTGAATCTGTGGATAAATCAATCCGTTTTTAGCAAACATCAACCGCCATTTACGGGCGTGACTACCAGAGCTATCCTTGCCAACTTCGTTCTGAATAATCCCTTTCTCATCGAGCAAATTCATAAAACCAAGCTCGTTTTCACGCCCATGGAGATGTCCTACAAAGGCAGAGCTAGCATACACAGAGAATCCTTCTTGGATTCGATTAGGATTACGCAGGCCAGTATTACCTACCAGCCATATTTTAATTTGTTCGCTCATACCGCATCCTCCAATCAATACCCAACGAAAAGGTATTCCTGTACAGAATTTCTATGTGTTTTGGCATCACTCTGATTTCCAAACGAATACTTGTAGTCTACAGGGATGACTTCTACATGCTGCTTATACTTGGCCATGATCGCTACCATTTCATCTTGCGTAGGTAAGCTGTTAGAAGAATAGGAAACAATCAGTATACTGTTTGCAAATTTTTTGAAAAGATGATCAAACGCATCTGCCGCACCTTTGCGGGTAGCAAAAGGCGTAGGATACGATTTAAACTTCTTTGTTTGCGTATGTTGCTGAATTTCGACCCCCTTCCAATCGCGGGCAAGGCCCTCAACAAAATGGTATCTCCGAACGTATTCATTATCGGATAGGGGAGAATAGTACGGAGGGTCAATGTAAACTAAATCCACCTGTTCCACCCTCAAATCCATAGCATCCCCCTGCTTGGAACGATTGATTTGACCGTTATCAAATACAGCCTTATTGACAGCTTCAACAGCCTCCAGGAATTGCTGAGCAAGCGTTTTTTGTAAATCCTTGCGTCCGTCATTGTATCGCTGTCCTGTGTAGGTAAAGATACCACGGGGACGCTTCTTTATGCAGGCACGAATCAATGCCGTCATAGCGATTGCGTGTTTGTATTGATCTTTGATATCTGCAATATTAGTGCGAAGCGTGTCAATCAAGTCGTTTTCTTCATCTGTGTAATAAAGACCTTTGAAAGTCGATGCCACAAAGTGATCGGACTCCCTATGTTCAATAAGCAATCCCTTGGCTTTATCCAACGGCAAGGTAACAGAATTGTTTTCTATCATTGCCTTGGTAAATGTTGCAGACATAGCCATATAATCATTGCTGACTACAGACTTACCCTGCGCTTTGAACATATAGCCAACAATTCCGGAACCGGAGAAAAGATCGACAACGGTATTCACCTTAAATTGCGAGGCAACAGACCATATTTCGGACAATAACTTGCTCTTTGAGCCCATAAAACGAGTCGGTGGATAAGCTGACACTTGTTCAGGAAGCGGCTGAGGAAGCAACTTTATTAAAGTACGCTGCTTCGGAGGAATAGTGACAATGACATCCTCACCTTTACGTGTGCTTCCGTTGCAGGAAATGTGGCGTTTCGTCTGAATGACATCAATATTGAACGGAGCGTATAGCTCATGTACCAATGGGTGATTAGAGTTTGTTAGGATGACATAGCATCCACGTTCATGTAATGCCATAATCATTTTCGAAAGCTCAATATGATCTTCTTCGTAAAACTGTTCTTTAGTATACCTCTTAAAATCAGCGTATTCAGAGACCGGCAAATATGGAGGGTCAAGGAAAATAAAGTCTCCGGGCTGGGCATAATGCTCTAAAACCAGAAGATAGTCGCCGCACAGAATATCTACCTTTTGCAGTGCTACAGACGCTGCTCTCAGTCCGTCCTCATCGCAAATCTTTGGGTTTTTATATTTTCCATAGGGAACATTAAACTGTCCCTGCTTATTGACACGATACAACCCATTAAAGCAAGTCCTGTTCAAAAAGATTGTTCTTGCAGCAGCCTCGGCTTTTGGAAGCGTTGTCCACTCTTGACTACGGACGGCATAAAACATCTCGGAAGTGTTTTCGTACTGTTTGAGACACTGAATTACATCTTCCACATGATCAGCAACTTCTCGGTACATATTGATTAGTTCGGGATTGCTGTCTGCAATGACTGCATTTTCCGGCTGCAGTGCAAAGAACATTGCTCCGCCGCCAAAAAACGGCTCAATATATCGGCCAAAGGAGGTCGGGACTTTCGGCAAAAGATCACCCAACATCTGTGTTTTGCCGCCTGCCCATTTCAAAATTGGCTTGGCTTGAGCAGACACTATTTTTTTAGCTGCTTGTTCTGCCAATGTACTCGCCTCCTTTCATTTAATGGGATCTTGGGTTAATTCCATAATATCACCAATATCACACTGTAATGCGGTGCAGATTTTTACCAACACATCTGTAGTGACATTTTCGCTTTTTCCTAACTTTGCCATCGAAGCGTGACTAATACCTGCTGCAGCGCACAGGTCTTTCTTTTTCATATCTTTATCAATTAGCAGCTTCCAAAGTTTCTTATAGCTAACCGCCATACCTATCAACTCCAATAGTAGTTCTCGCAGTTCAAAAATCGCTGATAAAAATTCTGCGTTCACTGATTTTAAAAATAGTATAGCATAGCTATGTTCGCTTTTCAAGATGATAATTGCAAGTTCTTCCTATTCGGTGGCAATTCTGCAGATACTCTCTCGCCTATCGCTTTGATAAGGCAGTCCTATTATGGGAATGGCTGATTGCTGTGGCGGCAGGGATTTTCCCTGCCGCCGTTACGCTTATGCTGTGTAAATCAGTTCGCTATTTACAATTTCCATAGCTCTGCCTCGTATGCTATTCATCCTGCCGACCCAATCCATCGGCTCGGCGGCTTTTAGCGTTTCTGTGATGCCTTCCGCTTCGGCCAGCTGTTTTACCAGCCGAAGAAACATCGCCTCTGCTTGCCGGTCTATGTCGGCAAGGTAACTGTTTAATCTGCCGCTGGTGAGCAACGTCGCATAGGTTGCCCGGCGATGCTCCTTCAGGTAACGCCGGTGACGCTGGCCCCACACGCCGATGGACGGCTGTTCTTCCTCGGGCAGTTTCAAATTGGGGAGCAGATGATCCCCGACCTGCGTATAAGTGCCGCCCATTTTCTCAAAAATTGTCTTTGCCATAGTTTGTTCCTACCTTTCAAAAGTTGTATTTCTGCGCCTTGTGCGCTGGGTTCGCTTTCGCTGCTGCTCCATATCTTTTGCCTGTGCAATCAGATTATCTATCTGCTGACTACCAAGGACTTTCCGCAGAAAACGGAAATCCTTCAATTCGGAGCGTAGGACTTCATTTTCTCCTTTGAGCCGGTCGTTGGTTGCGGTCAGATGCTCGTTTTCCCGATACAGCCGACCGTTTGTGTTATTCAGCCGGTGATAGCTGTCCAGAGCCTTATAATAGTGGTAGAACACCTCTCGGATAACCTCTTTCAATTTCTTAATGAGCGGGTCAACAAACCGCTGTTTATAGGTCTTGGCGGTCATTAGAGTGGGGGGATCGGGGAGTTGAAACTCTGCATCCGACTCAATCCGCTGCTCCAACCGCTCAATGGAATGCGCCCCTTGATCAAAGTTGTCGATCCGACTTTGCACCGTTTCCAGCTCATCCTGTTTTTCGGCCAGTGTGCTGTCCAGCGCAGCGATCTCTTTTTCCCGTTCCTGCTTTTTGTAGTCCAGAACGGAGAGATGCTTTTCGTGGGTGCCTTTCTGCTCCCACTGAATGTCATACCGCTCCATCACGGCGGCAAGCTGCTCCTTTTCGGACTGTACCCACTGCGCCCATTCCGTTGCACCACGGGTTCCGCCCTTGAAGCCTTGCGCCGCCAGCGCCTGCTTCAGCGATACACGGGTATCAAGTCCACGCTTGCTCCCAGTGGTGAAGGGCACAAAGTCAATGTGGATGTGTGGCGTGGCCTCGTCCATATGGAGATGTGCCGAGAACACCCGGAGGTTTGGATTGCGCTCCTGAAAGCCTCGATAGTATTCATCCAACACGGTTCGTGCCAACTCCGCATACTCGCCGGTAGCGCTCATATCCTCCTTGTTTCCGATTTGCAAGATAATCTCGTGAAAGGGCTTCTCCTGGTTGCCGGAACGGATTTTTTCATAGTAGTTTGGAATGCGCCGGTCGCTTCTGGTCTGCTTCTCGTTATAGCGCTTCAGAGCTTCATCAAAAAGCTGGTGGTACACAGTCTGAATGCGCTCATTGCAGTAGTCGATGTTCAGGTGTGTGCGGTTTCCATCCACATTCTCCGCCTGAAATCTGCGGCTGTTGTGATTGACAGAGCCTTTACCCACCTCGGCACTGATCGTTCTCTTCATAAAATCTCACTTCCTTTCGCTTTCCGGCCGCAGCCGGGGTTCTGTTACTCTTGTCAAGAGTAACGCAAAAGCACTTTTGACAGCCTACGGCCATCAAAAGATGCTGTTTGCGCTCTCCCGAGGGGGCTGGTACAGAGCCGGTGCATCGAGCACCAACCCTGTACCGGGACTTTGCCCCGGCAGCCTGCGGGCTGCTCCCCAGTGCTCAATGCCCTTTGAAAAGGGCAGCCGCACGGCTTGCCGAAACTTCAAAGCGTGACAAACCGTGACGGTGGTGACGATGTTTTAGACCACGGCACTGCCCACCAAAAGATCGTCACGGTCGTCACCCTTTGACACGCTGTCCGACTCCATCTCCCTCCATAGTGAGATTTTTCGTCCACCGTGATTGCGGCTTGCCTTGTAGTGAATGTTGTGATCTCGCAGCAGCCGCACAGAACCGATACTCAGCCGAAGGGATAGCACATTGGGCTTGCAGTCCAGATTCAGCAGGCTGCACATCTCAGAGGCAGTGCCTTTCCATCGTTCACCTGCCGAAGAAAGAAATGCTGCGATGCTTTCTAGAAACGGATCCGGCGGCTCCTGCCAAAACTCCGTTTCCACGCTTTCCAGCTCCCATACCAAAGTTTCGGGATTCTTGGTAAGGTGCAGCCGCTGATCCTCCTGATCTCTGCCGGTGACATCCAGCACCGCCGCATTGGAGGTGCGCTTCTCCTTGCTGAGAACAAAGCCGCCATCCGCTGCACCCAACAGGCCGTTGGTTCCGGCAATCATATCGAATTTGTCATCCGCTTCCAACTTGCGGGTGTGGTGAACGATTACCATCGTTACCTTATAACTGTCGGCAACAGTCTTCAGCCGGGCCATAATATCGTAGTCGCTGCTGTAGCTGAAATCCGCTCCGCCGACCTCACGCACCCGTTTCAGAGTGTCGATGATAATCAGACCGGTGTTGGGATGCTCCCGCATAAAGCTGCGGATCTGATCCTCCAGACCGCCGTTGGCGGTTTTGCAATGGGTGGCAAAATACAGATTTTCCGCTGCCTCAGCACCGAACATTCGGAACAGTCTCCGCTGCAAGCGGGCATAATTATCTTCCAACGCAAAGTAGAGAACGCCCGTTTTTCGCACCTTATAGCCCCACAGGGGAGTTCCTGTGCTGACCTGATAGGCAAGCTGAGCCATCAGGAAGCTTTTTCCCACTTTCGGGGAACCGGCCAGTAAGTAGGCGCCTCGGTACAGCAGGCCGTCGATCAGCGGCTCCTGCCCCTCAAAGTCCGTATCATAGAGGGTGGTCATCGATACCGCTTCCAGATAATCCGGGGCCATCCTTCTTTGCATTTCCCGGTAGAAATCATCGTCAGCCCCTTGAAATCTGAATCAAAATCGGTTAAACTATTGTCAGTAAGGTTTTGGGATGACTGCTCCGTATCTGCGCCAACAGATACAATAGGGGTGGTCATTTCTTTTTCGTTGGTCATTCAAATTCCTCCTTCATTCCGCCGAGAATGTCGGCGATCATTTCAATTAGGTCAAGCAGCTCATCATTGACTACGCTGCCGCTCTCAATTCTTTGCAATTCCAAAAGCACTTCCGTAAGCTGGTTTCGTAGCGCCTTGAAAACTCTGGGATTGCCCTGCACCACTACATCCTTGTGGGTGAGCCGCCGGGTGATATAGTCCTGCTTGGTCAGCCCGGAGAGCTGCACATAGCGTTCGATTTGGGCATCTTCCTCCGGCGATACCCGAAAAGCAACCGTTTTGCTGCGCCAGCGATTATGCTCGTCCCTGTTCTTCAATGACATCTTAAATACCCCTTTCCATATCTAACTTGTCCGCCATTTCTGCCTGCTTTGAGGGAAACAGATGTGCATAGTTGTAGGTAATGTCAATGCTTTCATGGCCTACTCGATCGGCAATGGCAACCGCAGAAAAGCCTTGGTCAATCAAAAGGCTGATGTGGCTATGTCTCAAATCGTGGATCCGAATGCGTTTTACGCCGGTTTCTTGACAGCCACGCTGCATTTCCCGATACAGATAGCTTTTTGTGACCGGGAACATCCGGTCGTCCAGACCAATGTCGTACTGCATCTTCAAATACTCCTGCATTTCATCTGCCAGAAAGCGTGGCATAGTGATTATGCGATTGCTCTTTTCTGTTTTTGGCGGCGTGATGATGTCTTTCCCGCCGGTGTGCTGAAATGTCTTGTTGATCGAGACTGTGCGTTTATCAAAGTCAAAATCCGCCGGGGTCAGCGCCAGCAGCTCCCCCTCACGGATGCCGCACCAGTACAGCATCTCAAAAGCATAAAACGACAGCGGCTTGTCCATCATTGCATCAATGAATTGCAGATACTCCTCCTTGGTCCAGAAAGCCATTTCACGATTTTTCTTCTTGCCCATACTCCCGGCTTTCTTGCAGGGATTTTCCTTCAGGTTGTAGTACCTGACGGCGTGATTGAAAATTGCGCTGATCTGATTCTGGATGCTTTTGAGATACACCGGTGAGTAGGGCGCCCCGTCCTTGTCACGATAGTTGATTAGCTCATTCTGCCACCGAACGATCTGCTGCGGGGTGATGCTGCTCATTTTGAGTTTTCCAAAATAGGGGAGCAGTTTGGTGCGGATGATGTGCTCCTTGCTCTCCCAGGTGCTGTCCTTGATGCGGCTGCGCCGATCTTCCTCATAATGCTCCACAAAGCTTCGGAAGGTCATATCCAAATCTGAACCCAATTTGTTAAGCTGTTCCCGCTCCCAGCTTTGTGCCTCTCGTTTTGTCTGAAAGCCACGCTTCTGGGATTGCTTCCGTTCTCCGTTCCAATCTGTGTACCGATAAATGACCCGCCAAGTGTTGGTTTTCGGTTCCTTATAAACTGCCAATGCGATTACTCCTTTCTTCCTGCGCCGTAACAGGTGCGCTCCATAAAATACTTTCTGCTCACTCGTCCGGAGATGGTCAAAATGCCTGTTTCTTTCAGTTCGGCATTTAACCTCTGGACGATCTTGTAGGCGTAGGATTTGGAAACGCCCAATTCCTGTGCCACTTCATCCACTTTCATAAAGCTCGTATTCTCCATTTCATCACCCCTTTCGTTTGGTTATAGTTTTCTTATTTCGTGTCGGAGAACTTTCTGGCCGCATTCCGATTTGCCCGAGCGGGTACGCCATTACCGTGACGCACGACGGATATTCTGTTGTCTACAAATAGCTTAACGCTATTTGCTATAGTCATTATACTAAGCGAATTTGCTATTGTCAAGAGGCTTGCAGAGAATATTTAACTTTTTTGCTATTGTAATCTTGACAAAGCTTAAATCTATATGCTATACTAATTGCACAGTACATAAACAAGGAGCGTAATTGCTATGGCAATCGGTGAAAGAATCCGTTTTTTCCGCAATCTGCGGGGAATGACGCAAAAATACTTGGGGCAGGTGGTCGGCTTTCCGGAAAAGACCGCCGACATCCGTATGGCGCAGTATGAATCCGGCAGCAGAACGCCCAAGGCGGAGCTAACGGAGAACCTTGCCGATGCGCTGGGTGTCTCGCCGCTGGCACTGTCCGTGCCGGACATTGACAGCTATCTCGGCCTGATGCACACCCTGTTTACCTTAGAGGATCGCTACGGCCTGGCGGTGGAAACCGGCGAAAACGGCGTTTCCCTGCGTGTTGATCCCCGGAAGGGGAAGGACGCCGCTGAGCTTTCCGAAATGCTTGTTGCTTGGGCGCAGCAAGCGGAAAAGCATCGTAGCGGAGAAATCAACCGGGAGGACTACGACAAGTGGCGTTATAACTACCCGAAATATGACGAAGCCTCCGGCTATGTGAAAGTGCCGTCTCAGCAGCTCAGCGATGCAATGGTGGAGGCGTTCAAGGACCGATTGAAGGCTGACTGAAAACAAAGAAAAAGCGCTATCTGACTTGGCTTCAAATCAGATAGCGCTTTTTGTTATCGCAATAATTCAAATAATGTTGCCATTCTGTTGCCACAGCGGACACTCATGGCGAAAAAGCCTTGGTATGACTGGGCTTTTTCCGGGATGCAATCATTCAAACTCTACAAAGACTAACGCTTTTTGTTTAGGAATTATTCTCTGTAATGTTTCTCG
>ERZ773190.1811-NODE-1811-length-18805-cov-3.138507_pt1 | contig 18805 bp, 18 predicted proteins | sample MGYA00511111_ERZ773190 | MGnify/ENA primary metagenome ERZ773190 (study PRJEB29015, sample SAMEA2737777) | human gut metagenome | biome: human gut; feature: human-associated habitat; material: faeces | place: China | collected 2012 ... | reverse complement strand
AACCCCCGCTACAAACCCCTTTGACAGTGTGTTTTCCTAATAGGCGCTAATCATAGGGGTATTCACTTCCATAGAAGTTGCAGAATTTTGATTCCAGTCCCATTCATCAGAACGCCAAGACCAATTTGCAGAATCAGGATAGTACTTGAGAACAGTTCTATTTACAACTATACCATATTTTAAAGTCATATTACTTGAAACATCAGAATATTTAATATTGTTTCTAATGTTCTGTATGTAATCTTTAGACATAACATTCCCGTTTATGTAAAATGTGTCGTTTAATGTAAAGTTAGAAAGGTTGTTGACAAATTCAACTCCGTTAAAATTTTCATTAACACATTCAAGATTTGCCATATTTGTTCCAGAGGTGTTAATTATATTGTTGTTAAAATTTACAATATCACTACTGTTCATAATGATTTTGTTTGGCTCATCAATTTTTGAAATCCAATAACTAGAATTGCACATTTCAGGGTAGACCGAACTAGAAATACCATAATTTGTCGTATTGGCAAATACTGATGTTGAAATCAAATTAAAAATAAAAAGTGATGATGTCAATATTTTAAAAAGTTTTCTTTTGTTCATAGGCAAACCTCCTTTGTTTAGTATGTTCAATTAATTATACCATAAAAATAGCAACAATATAGCAACAAATGGAAATATTGAAAATATAAAAAATTTGGTGTAAAATGTCAATATTGAATAAAGAAATTTAGTTTCGGAAAAAGAGGGGGAGGAATATTGAATTTACTTATTGTAGATGACGAGCCTATGGCTTTAGAGGAAATAAGGGAAGTTGTATTAGAAGTAAAGAATGATATCTGTGTAAAATGCTGTGACAATTATATGGATGCTCTGGAAAATGCTAAAATAAAAAAATATGATGTGGCTTTTTTAGATATTTCAATGCCCTGTATGAATGGATTGGAAATTGCCAAAAATTTAAAAGATATAAATAAAAATACTAATATTGTCTTTATTACAGGCTATTCAGAATATGCTGTAGAGGCTTTTTCAATAAATGCAAGTGGATACATATTGAAACCGGCAAAAAAAGCAGATGTGAAAAATGCTTTGGATAATTTGCGTATACCCGTAGTGGAAGATATTCAAACAGGACTTAGAATAAAGTGTTTTGGAAATTTTGAAGTTTTTTATAATGATGAACCAATTAAATTTAAAAGAACTCTTACAAAAGAAGTATTAGCCTATTTAGTTAATTTAAAAGGAGCGACAGCTACTACAAATGAAATTTGTGCTGTTCTTTTTGGAGATAAGTCTAACGAAAATTCCAGTAAGCACTATTTCAGAAATCTTATATCTGACTTGAGGGCGACTCTTGGACAATATAACTCAGAAGATATATTTGTGTATAAACGAAATAGTTTTAGTGTTGATGTTAGTAAGATAAATTGTGATTACTATAAATATTTGGATTATGATATTTCAGCTGTAAATAGTTATATGGGAGAATATATGAAACAATACAGTTGGGCAGAATTAACTAATGGATTTTTAATAAGTCAAAGTGAATAATAGCTTTTAAAAAATACAATTTTGTAAATAAAATTATTTTTATATACGAAATTGTGTTTTTTTTAACAATTTTTTTAAAAATGCTAAAATTTGTTGCGGTTTTGTTGCTGTAGGGGTGTTATAATAATAAAAAAAGAAAGAAATGTGGGGGGATTTATTATGGGAAAACTAAAAAAGATTACAGTATTGACTTTAGCATCTACAATGATTTTGACAGGACAGAGCGTATTTGCCGAAACAAATAATAATAACATTTCTGTTGTTGTAGACGGAAGTGAATTGACATTTGATACACAGCCCGTTATTGAAAATGGTAGAGTGTTAGTGCCTTTTAGAAAGATTTTTGAGGCTCTTAACTGTGCGGTATCATACAGAAGTAATGGAGCAAGCAAGGAAGTAGTTGCTGTTAACGGAGAAAAATTCATTACCGCAGAAATTGGTTCAAATACAATGACTGTTGATGGAGAAGAAATAAAGCTTGATGCTCCGGCTAGAATTGATAATGGCAGAACCTTAGTTCCTTTAAGAGCTGTTTCAGAAAGTCTTAATGCTGATGTTCAATGGAACGGAGAAGAGAAAAAAGTAACTATTAACAAAAAAGCAGGTTTTTACAAAATATCATCAGTTTCTAATGATGAAACAGTTAAGGCTGATGACGGTACAAATATTGCATACATAAGCACAGTTTATCCTGTTATTGAGGGTAGTAGTGATTTTGTAAAGAAGATTAATAGTGAATATAAGGCTCAGGCAGAAAAGTTTGTTTCAAGTGCAAAAACTGAATTTGTAGAAGATGCAAAGTTGCTTTATAAGGAAATGGGTTCAGAATATAATCCTATGGAATTTACACTTTCTTATGAAGTAAATACAAATAGAGATGGTGTAATTTCTATTACTAATTTTGACTATGAAAACACTAATGGAGCTCATCCAAGTTATTCAAAGTCTTCAAGGACTTTTAATATGACTGATGAAAAGGAACTTCAGCTTATTGATGTTCTTGTAGGAGAACAGGAAGGTCTTGAGCAGACTGTATATGATGCGTTTATAAGCTATTTGGAAAAGAATGACCCTGGTCTTGATGCAGAAGCTGCTGAAAACTTGGGTAGCAAGCTTAATGATGTAAGTTGGTATTTAACAGATGATTCATTGGTTATGTACTATAACCCATATGAGATAGCTCCTTATACTCTTGGTACACCTACAGTTGAAATTAAACCAGAAAATGAACCAATGCTTAATCTTTATCTTTCAAAATAGCTATTAGTGTATAATTTTGGCAAAAGGAATTTAAGTTTTATTCCTTTAATTTGTTTTAAATATGTAATATTAATTGTCATATATAAATATAAAAAATAAGGAGGAGTTTTTTATGAAAAATCCAGCAAAGGCGATTAAAATCGTTTCAATTATTGTTTTAATTTATGGCATCTTACTTGGTATTGGTGGTATACTTCTTACAGCAGGTGGTGGAATAGGCACTAGCTTTGTAGGAAATAACTCAGAGGCAATTAACAGTGCAATCGCTGAAAATTCAGAAGCATCATCATCTATGGACGAAATTAATAATACATTTGGTACAGATGCAAAGCCAGCAGAGGCTGCTGTTGTTGTAACATCTGCTTTACTTGTATTAGGTATTGTATTTGTTATTTCAGCAATTTTCGATATTATTGCTGCAGTATTGGGCTTAAAGGCTGCTAAGGGAGGCAACCCAAATCCAGCGTTCATATTTGGTATTATTGATATTGTATTGTCAGTTATTTCAATAGTTACATATAAGGGTAACTATGACATATTTTCTGTTATTAGCTTAATTATTGGCTTTGCTATTTCAGCTATTTATACATATGCTGCATATCAGCTTAAAAAACAGAGAGCATAATTTCAAAATTAGAATTTTTTGACGATTGATATTATTTCTTAAACAGACTGTCGATTATAAATTTACAGTCTGTTTTTAGTGAATCGGAAAGATAAATCTGATGGCTTGATATGTCAAGCCACAAATTAACGCAGTTAATTTGTTCTGACAGTGAATCGGAAAGATAAATCCGATGGCTTGTTTGCAAGTTACAAATTAACAAAGTTAATCTAAAAAAATAATGCCCATTTCCAAAAAGAGGAAATGGGCAATTTTTCTATTTTTCTATAATGCTGTAATCTCTATCGCTGAAATAACTATCTTTTAATCCGTCAGTAACATATATTTTTCCGTCAGTTGTAATAAGTACAGCTTGGAAATCTTGATTTTCTCTCCAATATTCCGTAGCTTTATCAAGTCCCATTACAAATAAGGCTGTTGAAAGACCGTCACCCTCAATACCTTTGTCTGTTACTATAGTTACAGAACTTAAACCACTTGTTGCCGGTTTTCCTGTTTTAGGGTCAACAATATGTTCATAAGTTACACCGTCTTTAACAAAGTATCGTTGATAACCTCCAGATGTTATAACAGCTTTGTCAGATACTTTTACACCGCCAACATATTTATTTTGGTCAAAAGGGTCTTGTATAGCGACTTTCCAAAGATTGCCGTCAGGCTTTGTACCTAAAGTTTGAACATTACCGCCTAATGAAATAATAGCTGATGTTACACCCTCGTCTTTGAGGAGTTTTATAATGGTATCAGAAGTATAACCTTTAGCAATACCACCCAAATCCACTTGTGTTTCCTTAGGTTTGGAAATAACATTATCTTTGATTGATACCTTGCTATAGTCTACATTTTTTAAAGCATTTTTTATCTCATCATCTGTAGGTACATAGAAATTTTGGTTATAAAAACCCCATAAATCCATAACAGGAGCAATGGTAATATCAAATGCACCACTTGTCTTTTTACCAATATTAAGTGCTGTTTCAACAATGTAAGCTGTTTCATCAGTAAGCTTAGTTTCTTCATTGTTGTTTACGGCATATATTTCACTTTCTTGACTTCCACGCCTTAATTCTTTATCTATTTCATTAATTTTCTTTTCAGCATCATTTAAAACATCGGAATTATCTGTATAGGCTGTTAAATCCATAATTGTATCCATAGCATATACAGTTTTCTTTTGTTCTTGAATTTTATTTGAACTACATCCTGTAAGCAGTAATGAACCTACAAGTAATGGAAGTAGAATTTTCTTTGAAAACAATCTCATCTCAAGTACCTTTCTATTATTGCACAAATTTAGTTAGAATTAGCTAACTACACCTAAAACAATCTATCATATTATTAAATTAATGTCAACAGTTTGGCATAAATTTAAACAATAATTAAGGGTGTGCATATTTGCACACCCTCTCTAAACTAATAAAATTTATTCAGCAACTGTTTCGCTTTCAGTTACTTCTTCAATAGTAGTTTCTTCAGATATTTCCTCAGTCACTTCTTCAGTAGTTTCTTCTGTTTCATCAACAGTAGTTTCATCTACTACTACGGCCTTAGTTTCGTCAACTTCTGGTAAAGCTACAGCAATTACATCAGTTATATCTGCTGTATTGTCCTTTACAACATCTTCGAAAACTGTAGTGTTGTCTTCTGTTTCAGTAACAACTACCTTTTCTTCGTTGTTTTCTTCAGCAGTTGTGCTAACTGCATCAGCAGGAGCATAGTGAACAGATGCAGTCATACCTAATTTGTCAGCATCGTTGTAATCTAAAGTAGGGAAAGTTACAGTATACTGTGTATCCTTTACAAGGCTGTCCTTAACATTTTCAAAAGTAAGTGTAAGAACATTACCATTTACAACAACCTTACCATTTTCAGCTACAGTATTTCTACCTTCGCCAATAGTGATTTTAGCAGTACCGTTGGCAACTGCATTTACAAGGCTTTCAGCATAAGTAGCATTGTTAATATCGTAGTTTAATACTAAATCAGTACCGTCTGTAATTTCGTTTACATCATCGTCATCGCCCTGCATTTTAAGAGGAGAGTCGAGGTCAAATCTAGCACTAGATTCAAGGACAACATCCTTATAACCATCAGCCATTAAAGTAATTCTATACTTACCATTACCGAAGTCCTTAAATCTGTCATAGCTGTTAGTTACAGCAACTTCAACAACAGGACCATGGTTAGGAGAAATCCATAAGTCAGATGCGAACTTAGCACCAGCAACAACAGGAGTAGCAGTACCGTCTTCGCCTAAGTATTCAATCTTAGCACCCTGAACATTGTAAATATAATCCTTAAATTCGCCAACCTTACCGGCAACAGCTTCATCAGTATTGATATTCTTGTGAGCTGGGTCATCAGCTTTCATATTAGCATAATCATCAAAGTAAACAAGGAAAGTAACATCGCCAAATCTCTTAGCATACTTTGTGTTTACAGTAAATTTATTGTTATCATTTGTGTTAGCTTCAGAATAGTTACCAACATTCTTTACAGAAACATTGTCATTAACAACTCTCTTACCGTAAAGACCGTTAGCATTTAATTCCTTGTAAGAATAAACATTGCTTTCGTTTAAGTCAGCATCAAAGTTTAAAGATGCAATTTCGTCAGAAACTTTCTGAGCCTGTGCTTCATAGCCAGAAACATTCTTTAAGATTTCAGCATTAACAGCCATATCCTTAGAAACAGCTACAACAACATCTTTAATACCAGTAGCAGTTATTTTACCATTGCTACCTCTGTTAGAAGAACCGTCATAACCAAAGTCAGCCTTTGCATTGTCAGGTCTTACAACAGTATAAGCACCATTTTCATACTTAATAGAGCTAGAGAAAGGAGCCATTTCGCCGTTGCTGTTTAAAGCATTAACAGCCTGTGTAAATGATAATCTACCTAAACCGTAACCAGTAGTAGCTCTTGAAACAGCATCGTACATACCGGCATCAGTATCAGCACCAGTAGCAGCATACTTATCATTAGCACTCTGAGTAGCAGTATAGCTGTCAGGAATTTCAGCTACAGTACCGTTCTTAGCAAATTCAGTAGAAAAAGTACCGTTGAAACCATCACTTGTTTCAGCATACCAGTATTCGCCATAAGTTAAAGTTTTCCTAGCAAACTTGTAACCAGAAAGGGCATTGTCGCTATACTTAACAATAGTCTTTTCAGCATTTACAGCAGTAGGTGTAACAGCAGTACCGTTGAAAGTAAATGTATAATTAGACATTGGCTTTTCAAGTGTGGCAACATAGTAGTCAGCACCGTCAACTGTTACCTTATTCTGGCTTTCAAGAGCAACAGCTGTAGTAGTTTCAGTAGTTTCTTCAGTTGTAGTTTCTGTAGTTGTTTCAGTAGTAGCCTCTGTTGTCTTAGTATTTGACTTTTTGCTACTGCTTGAAGATGAACCACCACCAGCAGCCTTTAATGAGTTTTTGCCAACGAAAGTAGTAGTTTCAGTTGAACTTTCTTCTGTAGTGTCTACAGTAGTATTTTCTGCATCAGTAGTTATTTCTGTGCTTTCTTCATCAGCACCAAATTTATTCTGACAGTTATATAAAAGCTGAGCAAATTCTTCTCTAGTGATATTGTTCTTTGGATTTAACTTGCCATTACTACCGTTTACAATACCATTTTCAACTAAAGCTGAAACAGCATTTACAGCCCAGCTTGAAACATCTGAACCGTCAGTAAAAGCTGAAAGATTAGCATTTTCGCCAGTAAGGTCATATGCTCTAGCGATTATTGTCATTACTTCTTCTCTAGTAATATTGTCATTTGGTCTAAGCTTGTTGTCTGAACCTTTGAAAAGACCAGCATCTACAGCCTTAGCTAAATCATCATAGTACCATTGACTAGCATTAACATCAGTATAAGAACTAAGGTCTGCCTTGTTTTCTAACTTTAATACTCTTGCAAATATAGATGCTACCTGAGCTCTAGTTGCAAGACCTTGAGGGTTTAATTTACCGTTACTACCCTGAATGTAACCGTTGTTTACTGCATAAGTCATAGCAGCATTAGACCAACCAGTAGGCATATCTGAATAATCTTCTGCAAAAGTCTGCATTGAAGATGCCATCATAGTAAGAACTATGCCTAAAGAAAGCACTCTCTTTTTCATATTTTCCTCCTTTAAATAGTTAGCAAAAGCTAACAATACATCAAAAAAATAAATGCCTATTTCTAAGCATTTTATTATTAAAAGTAGAAAAAATTTCAAAAACTAAAAGTTGTTTTTAATATTTTTTCTACTAAAAATTTGATTAAATGATACAATATTTAATTAATGTATGTCAACCAGCTTTTTGATGTTTTATTTTAAATTACTGTAGTATGGTATATAATTTACTTTTATTGAAAAATCTTATCAATTTTGGAAGAAAATCTTTAATTGTGTTTGTATTTTACTTCAAGTTTTTTTATTAAAAGTTGTGCTACAATACCTGTAAATATACCAGATACAATACCAGATATAAAAAGAAGTGGAAAATAGAAAACTATACGCCAAGTACCTGTTAATATAATAGCAACAATAATCTGACCCAAGTTATGACCAATAGCACCAAAGGCACTTATTACCCAAAGTTTGTCCTTCTTTAAAAATAAAGAGAAAAGGGACATAACAGCAAAACTGAAAATACCACCGGCTATGCTGTATAAAAAGGAAGTCATTTGACCGGCAAATATACTGCTTATAACTATACGAAGTATAAGAACCGTAAAGGCATCTTTTTTGTTGTAGAGTAGTATTATTACAAGAGTAATAATGTTTGAAAGTCCCATTTTTATCCCTGGTATAGGAGTAAGAGGTGGAAGTTGTAATTCCAAAACAAATATTATTATTGCTATAGTCAAAAGAACTGATAATTGAGTTAATCTTCTGACATTATAGCTTGTTGAATTATTTGTTTCCTGCGATTGCATCAAAGTCACTCTCCTTATCCACTATTGTAATTGATAATCTGTGAGGTAAACACACTATAGGGATTACACCGTCAGAAATATAGCCAGTATTTACACATATTTTATCAGCACAGTCAGCATCAATAATGGCAATTTTCCCTTGTTCTACTCTTATTGTATTGCTGTGTCCGTCACTTGTTTTTATTTCAAATTCGTAAGGGTCTGTTACAGCGTTTAAGTCTATTTCTTTTATTATTTTACCGTTTTGGCGAATAACAGCATTTTTATGTTCTCCACCCAAATTGTTCATTACTATCCATACTGTAGCTGAAACAATGCAAAGAACAGCAAAAATAATAATCCATTTTAAATTATCTTTCATATATAATCAATCCTTATTGTTAGCATTGACTAACATTCTATCATTACTAAAAATCAATGTCAATATTTATGGTTATATTTACGGTTATAATTAAATAAAAAAATATTGACAAGAAAGTTCAAGTGATGTAGACTTAGTTAGCAAAAACTAATTAAGTTATAATAAGCTAATTATGTAAGGAGAATTGTATATGCGTTTAGGTTTAACAGAGTTAATATTTATTTTCGGCATTATTTTAATCGTATTTGGTCCTACAAAGTTACCTACATTAGGTAAGTCTATGGGCGAGGCTATTAAAAATTTCAAAGATGGACTTAATAAAGTTGAAGTAAAAGATGAAAACACAAATGAAACAAAATAATGATGGAGTAATGCCAATTACTTCCCATTTATTGGAACTGAGAAAAAGGCTTGTAGTTATATTTCTTACGGTGTTGGTATTTTCGTTTATTTCCTTTTTGTTTTCAGAGGATTTAATAAAAAATCTTATGTCATTGTCAAAGGGGTATAAATTTATATATAATACACCGGAGGCGTTAATAATTCAAAGTCTTAAACTTGCTATAATGTCAGGAATTGTGCTGTCTAGTCCAGTTATATTTTTTAATATTTGGATGTTTGTTTCCCCAGCTCTTAAAGTTACTGAAAGGGTAGTAATAACTATTATTTTTACATTGGGAGTAGTTTTATTTTTGGTAGGTTGCGTTTTTGCCTATTACATAATAATTCCCTTTGTGCTTAAATTCTTTGTTGAGTCAAATTCAATATCAGAACTTCAAGCCTATGTTACTTTAGAGGGATACATATCCATAATTGTAAGTTTTTTTATAGCCTTTGGACTTGTGTTTGAATTGCCAGTAGTTTTGTTATGCCTTGATATAGCCGGAATAGCAAGACGAAAAACTTTTGTAAATATGAGAAAATTTGCAATAGTTATTATTTGTATAGTGTCAGGTATTATTACACCACCTGATGTATTTTCTCTTATTGTTACAGCAATTCCAATGGTTATTTTATTTGAATTAAGTCTGTTTATAATGTATTTATATGAAAAAATAACGAAAAAGAACTAAAAAAACACCTGTACTGAATTTGTTTCCAGTACAGGTGTTTTTTCTATCTCTTTGTATAATAAGTGTGTAAATATTTGTGGGCAGTGTTTGAACAAGGGAGAGTAAGATACTTTTCGTATATAGCTTTAAGGCTTGAATTTTCGTGACATTTTCTAATTTTATTACTTCTGTCACTTTCGTAAAGCCCCTTGCTTCTCAATGCTGTATTGCCACTATATAAAGGTGTACCGCCACCACCTACACAGCCACCAGGACAAGCCATAATTTCAATAAATGTATATGGACTTGTACCATTTTTGACTTCATCTAATATTTTTTCAGCATTTTTAATACCATTTACAACACAGGCTTTTATAGTTTTATCTTTTATTTTGATTTCAGTATGCTTTATACCGTCACTACCTCGTAATTGCTTAAACTCAACATCTGTAAGTATTTCTCCGGTCATAAGTTCGTACATACTTCTTATGGCAGCCTCTGTAACACCACCACTTGCACCGAATATTCTACCAGCACCAGATGTATTTCCGAATAATGAATCGTATTCGCTATCTTGAAGTTTTGTAAGGTTTATGCCTTTTGACCTTAAAAGTTTTGCGTATTCTCTTACAGTAAGAACAGCATCTACATCACGACCACCCTCTGTATACATTTCAGGTCTTAAAGCCTCGTGCTTTTTAGCTGTACAAGGCATAACAGCTATGTGATATATGTTATCCTTTCCAAGATAATTTTTAATAAGTGCACCTAACATTTGCTGAGGGGATTTACAACTTGAAATATTGTCAAAAAGGCTAGGGTAGTTAAGCTCAGCATAGTTTATCCAACCTGGGCAACAAGATGTAATCATAGGGAGAACGCCACCAGTTTTAATTCTGGTTATAAGTTCAGTTACTTCCTCCATTATTGTAATGTCAGCACCAAAATCTGTTCTAAAAACATAGTCCCCAAGCATTTTAGCTGATGTAGCAATTTTGCCGGAAACATTTTCTCCGGATAAAAGCCCAAATTCTTCGCCTAATATGTTTTGTGAAGATGGTGCAAACTGCCAAACTATTGTTTTTCCGCTGTTTAAAGCTGTTGTTACCTTTTGGAGGGCGTCGTTTTCAGCAATAGCACCAGTAGGACAGACCTTGCTACATTGACCACAGCCAATACATTTTGTCTGGCTCAAATCGTACCCACCAATAGTATCAGAGTAAGTTTTGCCATTTTCAGTTTTTAATTCTAATATGTTTATGGCTTGAGTATTTTTACAGACATCAACACATTGACCACAGCCAATACACTTTGAAATATCTCTTATTATGGCATTACTTGAAGTATCAGCAATAGTAGAAACAGTAGATTCGCTGTCTACAATAGTATCGCCAAATACATTCTTACCAAAAGCCCATAGAGATGCAAAGCCAGCAGCATTAATAGCTCCCAACTTTAGAAACTCTCGCCTTGATATATTTTTACTCATACATTACCTCCGTTAGAAAACTAGCATAATTCCATAGTTTGCCTATGCTAACTTAATACATTTTAACTATTCTTAATACCTATGTCAATAATGCTTAATCAATAAAACTTCTCAATTAGTCGTGTTGACATAATAAATGTATTATACTATACTCTAGTGTGGTTACTGTTAGATAACTAGGTTAGTAGAACCTAACCTTAATTCAAAAGTAGTTTGTTTAATATGGTATTCTGTTATTTTTTAATAGATGTTTTATATTAAAAAACTAAATATAGTATATTTTAAAAGGAGGAATATTAAATGCTGTTTAAAAATAAAAAAATGAGCAGAATAGTTGCTTTATTATTAACAGCAGCCTTGAGTTTTTCCGCTAATTCATTTGTTTTTGCTGGAGAAAATTCAAGTTCAGTTCTTTTAGGCGATGTTAATGGAGATGGCAAGGTAAATTCAGATGATGCGTCATTAGCACTTAGTTATGTACTTAAACCTAATGAAGTACAGGGCTTTAATCCTGATGTAGCAGATGTAAATGGAAATGCTGTTATTGACTCTGTAGATGTTGCTTTAATTTTACAAAAGGCTTTAGATTCTAGTTTTAAGTTCCCTATTGAAGATGTGCCTACAGTAACAAATGTTACAAACTGGAAGGAATTTAAGACAGCTGCCGCGACTGCAAAGGAAGGCGATACTATAAGTCTTTCAAATGATATTTCAGCAGACGGTTCAGCAATATTTGATGTAGACGGTGTATCAGGTGCAACACTTGTAGTAAAAGAAAAGAATGTAACAATTCTTGGTAACGGACATACTGTAAAGTCAGACGGTACTAACACATTTACATTTGACTTTGACGGCGAGGCTGATGAAACAGCTGGTACTTCAGGTGCAAAGGGTGTTAATGTAAAGGACCTTACTATTGACGGTGCAAGCTTTAAGCAGAAAATCGGTGGTGGTATGTTCCTTGAAGCTGATGCAGATGTTACACTTACAAATGTAACAATGAAGAATTGTAATGCAGGAGCTACATCAGCATTCAATGGTGGTGGCGCAGTTTATGTAAACTACCACAGAGGAGAAACTCCAACACTTACAGCTGTTAATTCAACTTTCGAAAACAATAGCGTAGGCGACGGTACAACTGGTCGTGGTGGTGCAATTTACGGTTCTACAGGTAATGTAGTATTAGAAAATTGTACTTTCAAGGGCAACAAGGCAGGCTACGGTGGTGCAGTTGCTATGGACGGTAAGCATGGAAATTCAGGCGAAGAAGTAAATGGTTCACTTTCAGTAACTAATTGTACATTTATTGACAATGACGGAGTCAACGGTGGCGATGATATTTATGTATTTGAAGGTACATCAGCAGGTAAGAAGGGTAAGGCTATTACTTCAAATATTGATGTTAAAAATATCTCTGGTACTTTTAGTGGCGAAACTACTGATGATTTCAAGGATTATGATGTTGTTTATTCAAGATATTATGCAGATACATATGTTGGAGATAAGACAAAGACAGCACCAAAATTTGACGGTGTAACTGTTCACGATATTACATTCCCAACACAGGATAGAGATACTCTTGAAGTTCCTACTACTACAACAGAAACAACAACTACTACAACTACTACAACTGAGAGTACAACAGAAACAACTACTACAACAACAGAAACTACAACTCAGACAACTACAACAACTACTACAGAAACAACAACTGAATCTACTACAGAATCTACAGAGGCAACAACTGCTGTATATAAGGGTAGTGAAACAGTTGATGTATATGGTTATGATGTTAAGGTAGCTGTAGCAGTAGACGGAGATGGCAAGATTATTTCTGTATTAGACGACAACACAGATACACAGGATATGTTTAATGAAATGTTCTATAGCAAGGCTATAGCTATGTTTAAGAATTTCATAGGCAAGACAGCTAGTGAACTTGATGATGTAGATGGTGTATCAACAGCAACATATTCTTCAAATGCCATAAGGGGAGCTGTTAAGAATGCTCTTAGCTCTATACCAGCATCATTAGACATTTCTTCTAGCTTTGTATCAGGTGGTGCTGTAAATGCAAATAGTAGCTTTGCTGAAGTTGCATTAAAGAGTAGTAATGATAGTGCCAATATATTCTATACAACAGACGGCACAGAACCTAATGAAAATTCAAACAAGTATGACGGTAGCATAAAATTAACTGCTGCTGATATAACTTCATCATCAAAAAAAGTGGTGGACTGATTACTTTAAAGGCAATAGCTGTAAAGGATAATGCAAAATCTTCTGTTTTGGAGCAAAAAGTAATTTTTGCTGATGAATTAGACGGAAAATATGAAGACGGTACATATGGCAGTCCTTTGAGAAGTTATGTTGGAAAGGATACAGTTTCAGTAACTGTATCTGACGGATTAATAAGGGCTATAAATGTAAAGCCTGTTTCAGGAGAAGCAGACCAAGACCTTATTGACGAATTGCTTATTAACCAGTGTAGAGATATTAACTATAGTAGTCAAAATCAAGACTATGTAAATAGAATTTACGAAGTCTTGTATGGTCATTTTGAAAATAATAGTTCAGAGCCTACAATTCCAGAAATAAGCTATACAAAAAACAATGACATAATAACAGTTACCATTACAGGAAGTAATGTGTATTACTCTGTTGATGGCTCAATACCATCAATATTGTATACAAAACCTGTAGTTATAAACACTTCTGATTATAATGATGTGGATAAAATCAGAGTGCGTGCTGTAGCTGTTGACGGTAATCAGTCCTCCGAAGAAAAACAGTTGGATATTTATACAAATACCAATGATATATTAAATTCAATAAGTTTTTACCAGAAAGCTTTTGAATAAAAGGCATTAAAAAAATCACTCCGAATAAAATAGTTTCGGGGTGATTTTTTATGTTACAAAAATTAAAAAAAGTAGTAAAAAAGTTGCTAAACAATAAGAAAGTTCCAGTTGTTACACTTGGAATAGTAGCACTTTTAATTTTAACTGCCGGACTCTTTACACCAATGACACAACCAACAACTGCATCAAAGAAAAAATTGCCTATATACTGCGTAGATACACAGGGCAAAAAACAGGTTTCTATATCCTTTGATGCTGCTTGGGGAGCAGGTAGGTGGGGAAGATGTTTACTACCATATGAAATTACACTACTCTCAAACCTCAAATTATAAAAATAGGGGAGAATATTCAATGCCACTACTCGCATTGTAATTCATATGGTAGGTATAAAAACTACTTTTTTAGACTAACTTCACAGTAATCTTTGTCAATAAGATATACTTGAGAGAATATGTTGATATTTTCTGGTTGTTTATCTTCAATAAGAATAATAAAAATTTTCTCGTAATGACAAAATTCATATAGCTTTTCTATTTCATATTCAGTTAAATAAGATAGAAGATTGACAAAGACAAAACATTTAGTTTTTACGAATTCACTGTGAATTTTAATATAATCTATAATACGTTCTAAAGTATCCAAGTTATCATCTTTAAATTTAATGTTTATGAATTTAAGTAGTGATAAAATATCAAAATCGTTAATCCAGTCTAAATTAAAATCGACAATATTTTGAAGACTATTTGCGTATGCACACATTATATTATATATTTTATTATTTTGCAATAATAGTTCAGTAGAACTTATTTCTTTTTTTAGAAAATCATACAGTTTATTAAGTGCTTTTCTATTATTTAGTGATAAATTAAAAATATCAATAATACATTCAATTTCTCCAATATCAATGATATTGCTATTTTCTGAAAATATAATAGGACTTTCTCCACTTTCTATGTTTGTGTCACAAATAATATTTCTAAAAGCTTTTGGATTTTCTACTATTAAAAGAAATTTATCATTTTCATTTAGTTCAATAATAAATTGATAATCTATATGTGCAATTTTCATAATATAACCAACCTTTCATCTGTATCTAATACATTTACTTTATATTCACCAGTTAGTATTTCCATTTTTGAAAATTGTTTTTCTGTTAAAGTAATAATTTGAACAATGCCTTCAGGTGGTTTATTATTTTTTATTCCATTCACAATAGAGTTTACTACTGTAGAGTTTAAAGCCAATTTACTGTAAACAGACTCCTGCATCATAATAAATCCATTTTTTATTAAATATTTTCTAAAATTTGCATAATCCTTTCGATTTGCAGGTGTTATTGTAGGTAAATCGAAAAATACCATTATTCTCATAAATCTATAACTCATCTTTATAAAATTTAATTAAGGATACATCTTGTTGATTAATTGCATCAAACACACTTTTACAGTAAATTTTAATTGCATTATTTACATAATTAATTTTACCATCAATAATTACTTCTTTGTTAAGGATATTTAGTAATTCCATTTTTTCATTGTGATTAAATATTTCAGGTTTTAAATTATATACTATTTTGTCAACTAAAGTTCTAAAAGGTTCCATAAGGTCAGAACCTAAATTAAAATGGTTAAACATATTATCATGAAATAATCCTAATTGTGTTATGTATCCATTAGCAACAATTTCTCTGTTAAATGTGCTTAATAGTATACCGTATCCATAGTTTAAAGCTGCATTTGTAGGGGTATCTGATGTTCTTGTAAAATCCATTCCAAATAGTGCGTTAAAATATACCTTTGCAGAGTGCCCCTCTCTGTTTGTTGCATCTCCAATTTCAATTTGAGATAAATATTCATCTAACATAAAATATTCTTTTTTATTGAAGTATTTAAGAATATTTCTTTGATTTCTTATTTTTTCTGATACAATTTCAGTCCAAATAAGTTCTTTAATTTCATCGTTCCAGCGAATTTGGTTTCTTATTTTTGCACTTGAATCGTGACAACCATAATAAGAAACCAATTCAGAGGAAGGATTTCTTTTTTCATCACAAAAAATAACTTTAATTTTTCTTTTAATAAGCTCATTTAGTAAAGCTGCAGTAATAGAAACAGCAGTATTTTCAATAAGTAATATAGAAATTTCACTTAAATGAATTTTAGTTATTTCTTCTTGACGGACAACTAAATAATCTAATTTGTAATCTAGCTTTGCACTACTTGAAATTACTATAGTACGCCAACTCATATTTTGTTTAGGTCAACAGTATATTCATATATGCCTGTTGGTGATTGATGAACAAGTTTTACATTTTTTGCGGTAATATTTTTTGCTATTTGTATTATACCTACAGTTTTCTTTAAATTAATAGAAACTAGATTTGCAGAGGTTAGAGGTTTACATTGGAATAAGTGTAATATTTCACTTAATACTATACATTGTTCTTTTACAGTAAGCTCTATAAATATATCTCTTGCGTTTATTAATTTTTCTACAGGATTTGCAGGTCGTTTACTATATATACCTGTAGTTAATTTTTGAATAAAAATATCATATAACTTTATATTTTCTTTAGCAGAAAGTTTCATATAAGGAGTTACTTCTAACTTGTTTTTGTTAATGTTATTTTCATTTACAAATTTCATTAATTTTTTTAAATATATCACCATATCTGACTCTAAAATGAGCTGTACTGCTCCCTGTAATTTTAATTGGAGACCAGTTGAACCTTTTAAATGCATAGGAAAACCATCAACAATAAGTAGGGAATTTTTCTTTATACATTTGAGAATTATTTTAGGTTCTTTTAATTTATGAACTTCTTTGCAATAATTAAGTAAGAATTCTTCGTTTTTGCTAAATTCTTTTTCTCTATAAAGTGGCATAGTTTCAATAGTTCTTATATAATTACCTTTTTTATCTTTAGATTCAACTAGCATAAAATAGGAAGGGGTAATACTGTTGTATCCACCGTATTTCCAAACTTCTTTACCTTTTTTTAGAGGAACAAGAGTTGTTTGCTTACTTTTATCACCAGTAGCTTTTAAAGGATTTTGGTCAAAAAGTTCACCTTTATTTGTCATTGCATACCTTGTATATAATATATCATTTTTACCTAAATATTTATTTACTGTCTTTTGAGTTCCTTCGTTACCAACAACCCAAATGTTTTCGTTATTTACAGTTAAATTAAAATCATACATTCTATTAAGACTGTATTTTACATTTCTATTATTTTTCAACCACATTAAAGGGTTGTTAGTAAACTTAGAACTGTAAACATTACCTACAACAATATTCAAATAAGCATCTTTAGCATGGTGATAGTCATTTAATTCTCTTACTTTTACACCATTTTCACAGTCTTTACGGTGCCTAAAATCTGATACATTTTTAGCTTTAACATATATTATTTCTGTATTTGGATATATTCTCTTAAAAATAGATGCCATAACCTTTGTAGATTGTCTTGTTTCTACAAGTTGTCTATTGATAAAGCCTGCAAGTTCCTCATCTGTAAGAGGAGTTGTTCTAGTAAGGCGATGGTATTTCTTTTCAGAAATAAATTTTCTATCAAAAAGAAGTTTCCAAAAAGTTCGCATGTTATTCTGTATTGTAGGAGAAATTATATCATCACTTTTTTCAGAATTAATTGATTTATATACCAGTACTAGATTGTCTAAGCTATCATCTTTAGTTTTAGATTGAGGATATATATGGTCTCTATCCCATATATTTGTATTACTTAACTGTGACAAATCTATATGCTTACCACTATACATACAACAACCCATTTGTGTATAGTATAGATATAATCTTATGTTCTTGAAATCGCTTTCGTCTTTTGAATATATTTCATCATACATTCCTTTAGCACACTCATCAGAAATATTTTTATATAAGTCCAATAATTTTTGTTTTCGTGATGTAGTTCTTACTTTTTCTTCTTCTCCTCTTGCCATTTCAACAAAAATCTTTCTAGGCTTAGAACCCATTACTTTTTGTATTTCTTCTACAATTTGTATAGTTTGCCATACACTTCGTTTTATAGAAGGGGAAGCAACAATGTTCTTTACGATGCTGTCATAGGAAATTTCATTTGGATTAATAAAATATCCAGAATTAATTTTCTCACATTCTTCTGTAAAAGTATAATTTTGGCTAAGAAGTTGCATAAGATTGTTTTGTGTGTTTCTTAGACCTTTAATTATGGTCATAGTTTCTCCAGTTTCACGGTCAGCACCTCTAAGCTCTGATAAAAATGCCTTTGATAGTCTTCCCCAACCTTTAAATTTTAATTTTGTAATTTTCTTGATTTGTTCGGGATTTAACTGCTCACTACAATTCTTTTGTAAAACTCTTTTAAGAAGTTTTGAATCATCACCGTAAAGAGTTATCCACAATATGATTTTTTCAGCTAAATTATAGATTTGAAGCTTGTCTATATTATCTCCAAAAATATAATTTTTTAAATCAATATATGAGGATAAAGAAGATTTAAAATTACCATCAAAACCTGATAGGTCATCTTTTTTCAGATTGTATCCGTTGGAATTTAAATGGCTTAAAAGTTTTTTACATGTAACTTGTTTATTATTTTTAAATAAACTATTAAAAATATCCTGTTTTAACTGTTTTTCATTTATCATGACAGTTACCTCTTTTTAAAATGATATTAGATAGCAT
>ERZ773190.1802-NODE-1802-length-18865-cov-4.791069_pt1 | contig 18865 bp, 13 predicted proteins | sample MGYA00511111_ERZ773190 | MGnify/ENA primary metagenome ERZ773190 (study PRJEB29015, sample SAMEA2737777) | human gut metagenome | biome: human gut; feature: human-associated habitat; material: faeces | place: China | collected 2012 ... | reverse complement strand
GGCGTCTACCATCCGTATCGGTGGTCTGAAACTGGAATTAAAAGAACTTCGTTCCAATGTAGTAGCAGCACAGCTTGGAGAAGAAGCAATCGCAACCAGTTTAAAAGCAGCCGCAATTGGTCTGATTTTAGTTATCTTATTTATGATTCTGGTTTATCGTGTACCTGGTGTCGTAGCCGGTGTAGCTCTGATTATCTATACCTGCCTTGACTTAATTTGTTTAAATGCGTTTGATTTGACGCTGACTCTTCCAGGTGTAGCCGGTATTATTCTTTCAATCGGTATGGCAGTGGATGCAAATGTTATTATCTATGCACGTATTCAGGAAGAAATCAGCGCCGGCAAAAGCGTTCAGACTGCAATTAAGAGCGGATTTCAGAAGGCTTTTTCTGCAATCTTAGATGGTAATATCACAACATTGATTGCAGCGATTGTTCTTATGGGATTAGGTTCCGGTACTGTAAAAGGATTTGCATATACACTGATGATCGGTATTATCCTTTCCATGTTTACAGCACTTGTTGTCACAAGATGGATCCTTTATTCTTTCTACTGGTTAGGAATGAGAGATGAAAAATTCTACGGACGTGCAAAAGAGAGAAAGACGATCAATTTCCTGCAGAAGAGATATGTATTCTTTGCAATTTCTATTGCAGTTATAGCTGCCGGATTTATCGGTATGGGAGTACATAAGGCATCTGGTCAGAACTCCCTGAATTATGGACTTGACTTCATGGGAGGAACTTCCACTACTGCTGATTTCGGCAAAGAATATACGATCGAAGATATTGAAAATGATATTATCCCGGTTGTAAAAGCGTGCGAGGGAACTAACATCGCAGTCGGTGCTGAAAATATGTATTTCGAGGAGAAAGGTGCTTACACCGGCGAGATTTCCCCGAATATGCTGACCGATGCAGGCGTTAAATACGTGATTATCGGACATTCCGAGCGCAGAGAATACTTTGCAGAGACCGATGAGACGGTCAATAAGAAGGTACTGAAAGCATTTGAGCACGGTCTGACCCCGATCATCTGCTGCGGCGAGACTCTGACCCAGAGAGAGCAGGGCATCACGCTTGACTGGATCCGCCAGCAGATCAAAATCGCATTCCAGAATGTGACCGCAGAGCAGGCAAAGACAGCTGTGATCGCATACGAGCCAATCTGGGCGATCGGTACCGGCAAGGTAGCGACCACCGAGCAGGCTGAGGAAGTGTGCGGCGCGATCCGTGCGTGCATCAAGGAAGTGTACGATGAGGCGACCGCAGAGGCGATCCGCATCCAGTACGGCGGTTCCGTATCCGCAGCATCGGCTCCGGAGCTGTTTGCACAGCCGGATATCGATGGCGGTCTGGTAGGCGGCGCATCCTTAAAGGCAGATTTTGGAAAGATTGTAAATTATAAATAAGAGATGGGTAAAAGGGGGCTGTCGCACGTGTGAGGCGTGGCAGTCCCCTTTTTGCCAGTAAAAAAAGAAGGTGAAGGTTTTGACCTGAAACAATCAAAATTGTTGGTTCATCCGGTTGTTTCAGAAAAAACGGTTCATTTCATGGAAGGAAAGGAAGAAGAAAGAGATGAAAAAAAAGCCAACCGTATTAATGATTCTCGATGGATACGGCATGAGAGATACCTGTGAGCACAATGCCGTGTGTGAGGCGAAGACACCGATCATGGATCAGCTGATGAGCCAGTGCCCGTTTGTGCGTGGCAATGCCAGCGGTCTGGCGGTCGGTCTGCCGGACGGACAGATGGGTAACTCGGAGGTTGGACATTTAAATATGGGCGCCGGACGTATCGTATACCAGGAGCTGACCCGTATCACGAAATCAATCGAGGATGGCGATTTCTTTGAAAATCCGGAATTTCTGGCAGCCGCAGACACCTGCAAGAAAAATGATTCCGCCCTGCATCTGTTCGGACTGGTATCAGACGGCGGCGTTCACAGCCATCTGACCCATTTATTCGGACTTCTGGAGTTTGCAAAACGTCAGAGACTTAAAAAAGTGTATGTGCACTGCTTCCTGGACGGACGTGATACACCGCCGACCTCCGGCAAGGAGTTCGTAGCAGAATTAGAGAAGAAGATGCAGCATCTTGGCATCGGCGAGGTGGCTTCCGTGATGGGACGCTACTATGCGATGGACCGTGATAAAAACTGGGATCGTGTCCAGAAAGCTTACGATGTGCTGACAAAGGCAGAGGGTGAGAAGGCGGAAAGTGCGTGTGCAGGCATTCAGGCATCCTATGATAAAGAGGTAAACGATGAGTTCGTCGTACCGTTCTATGTAGAGAAGGACGGAAAGCCGGTTGCCACGATTCAGGATGGCGATTCCGTCATTTTCTTCAACTTCCGTCCGGACCGTGCAAGAGAGATCACCCGCGCATTCTGCGATGAGGGATTTACCGGATTTGCGAGAGAGAAGAAGCTTGACCTGACGTTTGTATGCTTTACCGATTACGATGAGACGATCGGGAACAAGCTGATTGCGTTCAAGAAGGAAGAGATTAAGAACACGTTTGGAGAGTTCCTGGCGGCGCACCATATGACGCAGGCACGTATCGCCGAGACCGAGAAATATGCACATGTAACATTTTTCTTCAACGGCGGCGTGGAAGAGCCGAACGAGGGCGAGGACCGCATTCTGGTTCCGTCTCCGAAGGAGGTTCCGACCTACGACCTGAAACCGGAGATGAGCGCACCGATCGTGTGCGATAAGCTGGTGGAGGCGATTGAGTCCGGTAAATATGATGTCATCATCATCAATTTTGCAAACCCGGATATGGTAGGTCACACGGGCGTGGAGTCGGCTGCGATCAAGGCGATTGAGACCGTCGATGCCTGCGTAGGACGTGCAGTTGAAGCCATCAAGGCAGCCGGAGGTGTTCTCTTTATCTGCGCCGATCACGGTAATGCAGAGGTGATGGTCGATGAGGCAACCGGCGAGCCGTGGACAGCCCACACGACCAATCAGGTACCGTTTGTCCTGGTCGGCGCTGACCCGGCGTACAAGCTGCGCGAGGGCGGACGCCTCTGCGATATTGTGCCGACGCTGATCGAACTGATGGGACTTGAGAAGCCGAAGGAGATGACGGGAGAGTCGCTGTTGGTGAAATAGGAAGAATTTTCGAATATATTAGGAAAGTATAAATATAACCGTCAATAAGAATCGGGAAAACTGCCATAAAGCAAGAAAAGATCATGAACAGAGAAATGGTCGGGGCTTGTTTTGTGGCAGTTTTTGGTTACTTCTCTCTTCCATTTCATAAGAAAATAGGATAAAATAAAATCATCTATGTGAACCGCTCGGAGGCTGTTCCAGGGCAGACATTTTTAGAAAAGAAAGTGTTATGCGGAAAGGAAAATGGGATGGCAGCAGATTCACAGGGAAAACAGGAGGAAACAAGCATGAAGGTAGCGGTTGTTACAGACAGCAACAGCGGAATTACACAGGCACAGGCGAAAGAGATGGGCGTATATGTCCTGCCGATGCCGTTTATGATTGATGGAACCGAGTATCTGGAAGATATAAATTTGACACAGAAGGAATTTTACGAGCATCTGAGCGGGGATCACGATGTGAGCACATCCCAGCCGTCCCCGGAGACGATCTTAAATCTCTGGGAAAAACTTTTGGAGGAATACGATGCAGTTGTGCACATTCCGATGTCCAGCGGGCTTTCGAGCTCCTGCCAGACGGCAAAGATGCTGGCAGATGATTTCGACGGAAAAGTGCAGGTGGCGGATAATCACAGGATTTCCGTGACCCAGCGCCGTTCGGTGCAGGATGCGCTTGACATGGCGGCAGCCGGCATGGACGCGGAGGCGATCTGCAAAAAGCTGGAAGAGACAGGTTTGGATTCAACTATTTATGTCACGGTTGACACATTAAAATACCTGAAAAAGGGCGGTAGAATCACACCAGCGGCAGCAGCGCTTGGAACACTTCTCCGTTTAAAACCGGTTCTGACGATACAGGGCGAGAAGCTGGACGCATTTGCGAAGGCGCGGACGATGAAACAGGCGCGTTCCATGATGCTCACGGCGATCACCCGCGATCTGGAAACTCGGTTTGATGATGTGACGGGAGAAAAAACGTATATTGATGTAGCGCATACCGACAATGATGAGATGGCGCAGGAGCTGGCAGCCGAGCTTCGGGAACTTTTCCCGGAGACGGAAGTCCGTGTAGATCCGCTGTCCTTAAGTGTAGCCTGCCATATCGGACCGGGAGCGCTGGCGATTGCGGCAACGAAGAAGCTTGAAATCGGATCGTTGTTGTGAGAAACGCAGTTACGGAGCAGCATTTCGGGGTTAAAGTTCACAGCCAATGTCAGTAAGTTAAGCAACGCAAAGAGCGCGTGAACTGTAATCGTTCAGGACAGGAACATGAGAAGAATAGCAGAACATAAAAGAAAGATATGGAAAGCGATGGAGCATACGATCGGGATGAGAATCCCTCTGTTCCTCGCCTTTCTGATCCTGACGCTGGTTCCGCTTCTGGTACAGGTTCGTTTTACATCGGGGTATTTTTACCAGAGCCACGTGGAAGAACGGATGGCGGAAGCGCAGAACCGGAGTCTGATTTTAGCAAACAAGATACGCAGCAGTGATTATATCAATGTACTGCTGTCGGGAAATCCAAATCCGGCGCTGGATGCGGAACTTAGTACAACGGCGGATCTGATGAACGGAAGAATCGTGCTGGTGGACGACAGCTTTAAGATTTTGAAAGACACATTTGATCTTTCCAGAGGGAAAACGCTGGTTGTATCGGATGTGTTAAAGGCATTTGACGGGGAAACTTCCAGCTATTTGAACCAGAAGAAAAAGTATTTCTATGTAGCGCAGCCGATTCAGGCAAAAAGCACGGATGCAGCGCCGATCGATTCGGATGTGGCAGCCGGAAAAGGGAAAAATACGGCAGGCGTGCAGGGAGTCCTTCTTCTGATGGCATCCACGGAAAATTCGGCACTTTTGCAGGAGAAAATTGTGCAGAAGACGGGATTTTTGCAGCTCGTTATGTTCTGTTTTATTCTGATCGCAGATTTATTGGCGGCGGCTTGCCTGCTGAAACCATTCCGCCGCCTGCAGCAGCAGCTCGATATGGTGGCAGAGGGAAATCTGGATCAGGATATTGATGTAAAAACGTACCGGGAGACGCGGGACATTTCGGAGGCAGTCATGCAGACCATCCGGAAGCTGAAAAACCTGGATCAGTCGCGTCAGGAGTTTGTTTCCAATGTGTCGCATGAGCTGAAAACACCGCTGACTTCGATAAGGGTTCTGGCGGATTCTCTGATGGGGATGGAGAACACCCCGGCGGAGTTATATCAGGAGTTTATGCAGGATATTTCGGCGGAGATTGACCGCGAGGGCAAGATTATCGATGATCTGCTGACGTTAGTCAAAATGGATAAATCATCGCCGGATCTGAATATTGCACAGACTTCGATCAATGGCCTTCTGGAACAGATTTTAAAACGTCTGACCCCGATCGCGAAGCGGCGGAACATTGAGATCACATATGAGAGCAAGCGGGAAGTATCGGCGGATGTGGATGAGGTAAAATTGAGCCTGGCACTTTCGAACCTGGTGGAAAATGCGATCAAGTATAACCGCGAAGAGGGAAAAGTCTGGGTAACGCTGGATGCTGACCACAAGTTCTTTTATGTGAAGGTGGAGGATAATGGCGTGGGAATCCCGAAGGAATTTCAGGAGCGCGTATTTGAACGTTTTTACCGTGTAGATAAGGCGCGCTCACGCGAGACAGGCGGTACCGGGCTGGGGCTTGCGATCACGAAGAATATTATTCTTCTTCATCAGGGCGCGATCCGCCTGAAGAGTGAAGAAGGCAAGGGAGCAACCTTTACGGTGCGGATTCCGTTGAATTATATTCCGTAGACAGCGTGGTTCTGGGCGGTTTAGAGGTTCGAGAGGGTTGCTGGTGCTGCGGTGTTCGAATATTTCGGTGTTTGAATGCTGCCGTGTTCGAATGTTTCAGTGTTTGAATGTTGCGGTATTTGAGTGTTGCAGTGTTCGAATGTGAGGTCAGGGAAATGTCTATTGTGAGATAGATTGCAAAATAACAACAGGAAATAATAAATGGAGAAAATAAGGAAAAAAAGCTCTGGAAAACGGGCTGGAAGCGTAAGTTTGTGGCTGATCCTTTGCCTGGCATGTCTGCTTCTTCTGGGCGGATGCCGAAAAAAAGAAGAGGTGCATCCGACGGCGGGCGAGGACGGAGTCTATCAGATTTATTATCTCAATTCGACGCGCACGGGGCTGGCCAGTGTTTCCTATCAGACGGAGACGACGGACGCTGAGATCCTGATCGGGGAGCTGGCGGGGCAGATCCTTGCGGCGCCGGAAAACCCGGAGTATCAGGCAGTTTTAAGCGATAAGGTTGAATTCCTGGATATTAACCGGGACAATAACGTGCTGACGCTGAATTTTAATCAGGAATATATGAATATGAAAGCGTCGCGGGAGATTCTGTGCCGGGCGGCGCTGGCAAAGACCTTTACACAGGTAGAGGGAGTTGATTATATCAGCATTAATTGCGAGGGACAGCCGCTTCTGGACACGCATGGCAACCCGGTGGGCGCGATCGCAGGAAGTGATTTTGTAGACAGTATTTCGGATGTCAATTCGTATGAAAAAGTAGAGCTGACCCTGTATTTTGCCAATGAAGAAAAAGATGGTCTGGTGGCAGAAAAACGGGAAGTATTTCACAGTATGAACACGTCGCTGGAACGGCTGGTAGTGGAGCAGCTGCTGGCAGGTTCCCAGAATGGCGGTCTTTCAGTGATGCCGAAAAATACAAAGGTATTAAATGTATCACTGACAGATAATACCTGCTATGTCAACCTGGATAGCGGTTTTATTTCCGGGGATACCGATGTGGCGGAGTATATTCCGATTTACGCGATCGTCGATTCTCTGACAGAGCTTCAGACGGTGAATAAAGTACAGATCACGGTCAATGGCTCAGCAGATGTGACGTACCGGAATGTGATTTCGCTGGCGCAGCCTCTGGAGAGAGAGGAGAAGTATATTGTGAAGTAACTGTCAGACAGAATGTATATGCCATGTTTGGAAGAGAGCAGCAATGGGATTTTGTTGATGTTTTGTAGAATACAAGAAAAGAGGAATTGAATATCAAACGACCGGTAATGTGGATGATGGTGGCTTTTGTACTTGGAGAGGTCGCAGCGTACCAGATGGGCATGACGGTGTGGTTTATAATTGCAGCAGCGCTTTTTGTGTTTCATAGGAAATTGTGTCCTATGAAACACAAGGCACATTCTTTTTCACCTGCAGTCATAAAAACAGCAGAAGGACGGGGAGATTCGGACTTTCAGACAGACGCAGAACGCGTCTGGAATTGGAAAGATCCGATGATGTGCCGTGTCTTTCTGCTGTTTTTCTGTTTCCTGGCAGGATGGGGACGGATGACGGTGGAAATGCGCCCGGATGCGCTGGAACGGATGGTAACGCAGAAGGGTGGTTCGGCAGAGGTGGCGGTATCTGGAACACTGGATTCTATTTCGGAAAAAAATGGGTGGTGTACGATGATTTTGACGGGGGTGGAGGTAGAGGATGAAAGTGTAAGAAAGGTACTGATATCGTGTAAAAGCGATTTACTGGAGATGTGTGAAGAGAAAATTCTGCCACCCTGCGGAAGTCAGATTCATCTGACGGGAACTGCTGAGTTTCTGGAAGAAGCGCGCAATCCGGGGCAGTTTTCGTATCGGATGTATTATCGGGGACTAGGAATCAGAAACCGGGTGACGGCGGATCGGATTTTTATTTCAGAAGGAAAAAGTTCCCCTCTCCGAAGTCAGGCAGAATGCTTCCGGGCGTACGCGACGGCTGTTTTTCAGGAAATCTGTGTTCCAGAAGATGCAGGGATTTTCCAGGCAATTTTGCTGGGGGATAAATCCGGGTTATCGGAAGAGCTGCGCGAACGGTTTCAGGATAATGGGATTGCACATATTCTGGCAGTCAGCGGGCTTCATGTCTCTTTGATTGGCATGAGCGTTTACAGCGCACTGCGTTTTTGGGGCATATCGTATGGATGGGCGGGACTGGGGGCTTCAGCGCTCCTTACCTTTTATGGTTTTGTAACCGGATTTGGGGCATCGGTATTCCGGGCGGTATTTATGGTAGAGGTGTCCTGTCTGGCGGCATATCTGGGGCGGAGTTACGATCTGCTGAGTGCGCTGTCGCTGTCTTTGATTTTGCAGGCGTGGCAATCGCCGTATCTGCTCTTTTCGGCGGGATTGCAGCTTTCCTATGGCGCGGTTGCCGCGATTGGGCTGGAGACGGAGGAGCTGCGGAAAGTGGAAAAAAAGAGAAAAGAGGAGGAACAAGAGAAAGAAAAAAAGAAAGGATATGAAACACTCATGCTCAGCTTGGCAATTCAGCTTTATACGATGCCGATTCAGCTGTATCACTATTTTACATTTCCGATGTTGGGAATTTTTCTGAACCTGATCGTGATTCCGCTTCTCACGTATGCAGCCGGAAGCGGTCTGCTGGCGCTTGGAATTTACAGTATAGCGTTTGTGGGAGGAAAAATGGGGGAAATGGGCGGAGGCAGCATTGCGGGAGTGCTTTCGGCTTTTGGGGGTGCAGCATCAGGAATATCAGAAATACTAGAAATATTCAGAATAGCGGCAAGTGCATGTACGGGTCCGGGGCATTATATTTTTCAGTTGTATGAATGGCTTTGCATCCAGGTGGAACGCGTGCCGTTTCATTCCATCGTGGCAGGACGCCCGGAAATGTGGAAAATAGGGGTGTTTTATGTGGCGCTGGGGATTCGATATGTGTGGAGTGTGGGAGAAGCAAGAGATAATTTAGAGAGAAAAGGGATTTTTCTGTTTCCAAAAGAATGGAATGCACAGGGAAAAAATAGTGTATTTATTGCTGTGGCGGTAGTCTTTTTAGTGGTTCAGCCTGTTCATGGCTTTCAGAGCTGGTTTCTCGATGTAGGACAGGGCGACGGCGTCTTTCTGCGGACGCGGGATGAGGCAATTCTTTCGGACTGTGGCAGCAGCCAGGATAAAAAAATCGGGAAAAATGTGCTGGGACCATTTTTGAAAAGTCAGGGAATCCGCACGCTGGACTGGATTCTGGTCAGCCATGCGGATGCGGATCACACGAACGGGATCGAGTGGCTTTTGAAGGAGGAGGCAGATATCCGGGTGCGGAATCTGGCACTTCCGGCGGCAGGAAAAGGGCAGGAGGCATATAAAAAACTGGAAACTCTTGCCAGAAAACGGGGTGCGGAAGTCTATTATCTGCATCGGGGAGAAACGGTGCGGGCGAAAAGCCTGGCGCTTCGGTGCCTGTACCCGGAGGCGGGGGAAAAGCCAGCCGAGGAGCGAAATAGTCATTCACTGGTGTTTGATGTCACGTATGGAAAGTTTCGTATGCTTCTGACAGGAGATATTGGAGTGGAGGATGAAAGGAAGATTCTGGCGGTGGAAGAGGACAAAAAGAGGGAAAAAGTGACACTGTTAAAAGCCGCACACCATGGTTCGAACGGTTCCTCCTCAGATGAGTTTTTGGAGTGCTTTTCCCCAGCTTTCACGGTGCTCTCTTATGGAGAGGGAAATACTTACGGGCATCCGGCACCGGAGGCGGTGGAACGTCTGGAACAGACGGGAACGGAGATCTGGAGAACGGCGGATTCAGGGGCAGTGAATGTGTGGACGGACGGGAAACGTATGTATATCAAGGGATATAAGAAACAAAATTATGGGAAGGAAAGAGATAAAAACAGATAAAAAACTAATTGTTAACCATATAAAAATAATAGGTTGACAATAGAAAAAGGCTATGTTATGCTTGCAATCAGTTCTGCATCTGTTTCGACTACCCGGGATCTGGAACGGCCGCTGCTGTTTTAGATGGTTGGAACAGGGGTTGCGGAGAGAAATTTATGTACATGTGCGAGAATAGAATGGCTTCGGATGCCTGAAATCATTCAGATAACCAAGGAGGAAAAAGGTTTGAAACACATGAAGACAAAGGATTTAGTTTTGTGCGCGATGTTTGTCGCACTGATTGCAGTGGGAGCATTTATCAAGATACCGGTTCCGGTGGTTCCATTTACATTGCAGTTTTTATTTACGATGCTGGCGGGTCTGCTTTTAGGTCCGGTCAACGGGGCGCTGGCGGTTGTGGTTTATATCGTATTAGGTTTAATTGGACTTCCGATTTTCACTCAGGGCGGCGGACCGGGATATATTTTCCAGCCGAGTTTTGGATATATCATCGGATTTGCGGTTGCGGCGTATGTGAATGGTAAGATTGCCAATGCCAAGACGCATCCGAGTTACCGGCGCCTGCTGGGAGCTAATTTTCTGGGACTTTTTATTGTCTATGCATTTGGAATGATTTATTACTACGTGATCAGCAATTTCTATCTGAATTCGCCGATCGGCGTAGGAGCGCTGTTTTTATATTGCTTTGTTCTGGCAGTTCCGGGCGATATCGTGCTCTGTATTGTGGCTGCCATCATAGGAAAACGGATGATTCCGCTGATTCAGGGAGGGAGACTTGGATAAAAGATGAGCAAGGGGATTTTTATAACAGGTACGGGAACGGATATTGGAAAAACGTATGTGACAGGCTTGATTGTGAAAAAACTGCGGGAGAGCGGCGCGGATGCGGCGTATTATAAAGCGGCAATGAGCGGCAATGAGCGGCGTGCGGATGGAAGCCTGATTCCAGGAGATGCTCTGCAGGTAAAAACAATGTCGGGAATCGGGCAGCCACTTGAGGAAATGTGTCCGTATGTGTACGAGACGGCGGTATCGCCGCATCTGGCATCCCGTCTGGAGGGCAACCCGGTCCAGATGGATCGGGTGCTGGAAGATTTTCACAAAGTCTGTGAAAAATATGAGTATGTGACGATGGAAGGAAGCGGCGGAATTCTCTGTCCACTCTGCATAGACGAGGCGGATATCCGTCTTCCAGAAGTAGTAAAAGCGTGCGGGCTTGGCTGCCTGCTGATTGCAGATGCGGGGCTTGGGACGATCAATGGCGTGGGGCTTACTGCCTATTATCTGAAACAACAGGGAATTGCTCTGAAAGGGATTATTTTCAACCATTATGAGACGGGAAATCTGCTTCATGAGGATAACCGGAAAATGTGTGAATATTACACTGGCATTCCGGTTGTTGCCTGTGTGGCGGATGGGGATACGGAGCTTTCCATGGGTGTGGAGACGCTGAAAGGGCTGTATGCGTAAGACAGAAGATAAAGGAGAAGAAAAATGATCTGGTATCCATATGAACAGTTAAAAACAATGAAAGCACCTTACGAGATCGTGGATGCGAATGGGGTATATCTTTACACGAAGGATCAGAAGCTGATTGATTCGGTTTCGTCCTGGTGGAGTGTGATTCATGGATATAAACATCCGGTAATCAATCAGGCAATTATTTCACAGGTAGAAAAATTTTCTCATGTGATGCTGGGCGGGCTGACGCATGAGCCGGCGCGCAGACTTTCAGAAAAACTGGCGTCCTGGCTGCCGGGCGATCTGGACTACTGCTTTTTTTCAGATTCCGGCAGCGTGGCGGTTGAGGTAGCGCTGAAAATGGCGCTGCAGTATTATATGAACCGCGGTGATGAGAAGCGAACGATGATTCTGGCGCTGGAACACGCGTACCACGGCGATACCTTTAAGACGATGGAGGCAGGCGATGATGAGGACTACCATTTTGTGCTGAAAGCCTATGGTGCAAGCCCGTATGTGGTTCACATTCCGACTGAGATCCCGGCGCTGGAGAAAGCATTTGAACAGTATCATGACAAGTTGAACTGCGTGCTGGTGGAACCGCTTTTACAGGGTGCTGGCGGAATGCGGATGTACGACATTTCATTTTTGGAGAAGGCAAGGGAACTCTGTGATAAGTACGGCGTGCTGCTGGTTTTTGATGAGGTGGCAACCGGATTTGGCAGAACCGGAAACCGCTTTGTGGCAGATCGGGTGCTTCCGGATATTCTGGTTCTCGGAAAGGCATTGACCGGCGGTTACATTGGTCATGCGGCGACTGTGGCAAATAAGAAGGTATTTGATGGATTTTTCGATGATAACCCGGAACATGCGCTGATGCACGGACCGACCTTCATGGGGAATGCCCTCGCGTGCAGTGCAGCGCTTGCCTCGATCGAGCTGTTTGAAACGCAGAACTACATGGAAAAGATTCAGAAGATCGAAGCCATCACCCGCCGGGAGATGGAGGGATTTACCGATCCGAGAATCAAGGAGGTCCGCATGATGGGCGGATGCGTCTGCGTCGAGGTATATGATCCGGCAGTCCTGAAAGGATATCAGGAATATGCGTACAAACGCGGCGTGTTCAGCCGTCCGTTCTTAAATTATCTGTACGCGATGGTTCCGTATATTATCAAGGAAGAAGAGCTGGTGCAGGTGCTTCAGTGCATGAAAGACTGGTTTGCGCGGGGATAGGTAACGAAGAAACGTAACTGTTCACAGGTGGGAATTTTCTGAACTGAAAATCCCGTTACTGGGAACACATGTGTGAACAGTGAAACATCTACCTTAGAATAAAAATCTTAGAATAAAAAAAAATTAAGTATTTCTTTCTGAATGAATTTCATTTATGATAAAAGGAATGGAGTATTGTTTTAAGAAACGATACATGGATTGTGTTGCCTGCGATTGTGAATGGATAGGACAGAAGCAATCAAAATTCTAGTATAAAACTAACATTCGGGGAGAAACCAATATGAAAGAACAAATGAAGAAAATAGCGCTGCTATCGCTGTCATTGATACTGACATCGGCGTATTCTGTTTCGATCGTGCTGCCATCGCTGCTGCAGCATTTCAGTGAATATACAACCGCACAGGTGGAGATATTGATCTCTGCACCGTCGTTTGCGATCACTGTCATGATCGTGCTGAATGCATGGCTGTCGCGTTATATGAAAGACCGTCCAATGATTGTGGGCGGTCTGCTTCTTTTATCGGTCAGCGGCATGGTACCGGTGTTTGTACAGGAATATCCGGTGGTGCTCGCATCCAGGATTTTCCTGGGGATCGGGATTGGACTCATTAATGCGAAAGCCATCAGCATTTTCAGTGAATATTATGAAGGCAGGGAAAAAGCGGCGCTGCTCGGATACCGCGGATCGGCGGAGGTGCTGGGAAGCGCGGTTATGACGCTGGTTGCTGGAAAATTGGTGCTGATCCGGTGGAATCTGGCATTTTGGGTGTACGCGCTCGGATTTGTGATTGTACTTCTGTATCTTGTATGGGTTCCGGGAAGAATGGAGACGGGACAGAGTGCGGGCTCACAGAGTGCAGGGGCAGAGAAAGAAAGTCTGGAAGCGGAGGCAGATGGAAAAAGAGAATGCTGGAAAAAAGAAGTCCTGACCATTGCTTATGCACTGTTTGCGGGATTTGTCATCTGCATCTACTGTTCCAATTCCCTGCGTGTCCCGATGCTGATTTTAGAGAAGAAACTTGGAACGGAGTCGGAAGCCAGCATCATTCTCACGCTCATGATGCTGATGGGAATAGCTGCCGGTGTTTATTTTGGAAAACTGACGATGTGGTGGAAGGAAAAATTACCGGGGGTTGGATGCCTGATGCTTGGAGCGGGGATGCTTCTGACCGCATATGCGGGCAATCTGCCGCTGATTGGAATTGGCATCAGTATCGTCGGATTTTTCTATACCGTTCTGGTTACCTATTCCTTCCACCAGATTTCCGAGCAGATTCCGCAGTCTTCTATCAATACAGCCACATCAATCGTGCTGGTCGGCTGCAATCTGGGAGCGGCGTGTTCGCCGTTTGTGCTGAAATGGATGGGAAGATTCAGTGAGGGCGTGAGCGTGCCGTTTGTGGGGTATGCGGGGATGATGGGAGTATTAGGAATCGTTCTGATAGTAGTCACGGGAAGAAAGAAATAATACAGTAAACAAATAATAGGAATGGCGGCAAAATCTGCAACCAGAACTGTATCGTACGGAATTTTCAGTTTAGAAAATTCAGAAAATTACTACCTGTGAACAGGTGTCTGAAATCGAACGTTTGTGCTGATTTATTCTGCTTTTATGTATACATTCATGGGTGGATTTGGTATAATAGAAATACTTAATGGTATTTTTTTGTGTACTAGGAAATTCCTTGGAATCCCCTATTACACAAAAAGGCACATTCTTTATTTGTGAATTATATCAAATCAGGAGAAAGCAATGGATCATTTTGAGTTGGTATCAGAATACAGCCCGACCGGCGACCAGCCGCAGGCGATTGAAAAGCTGGTGGAGGGCTTCAAGGAAGGAAATCAGTTCCAGACATTACTGGGGGTAACGGGCTCTGGCAAGACGTTTACGATGGCAAATGTGATTCAGAATCTGAATAAGCCGACGTTAATTATCGCACATAATAAGACGCTGGCAGCCCAGCTTTATTCGGAAATGAAGGAATTTTTTCCCAATAACGCGGTGGAATACTTTGTCAGCTACTATGACTACTACCAGCCGGAGGCTTACGTCCCGTCCACGGACACATATATCGAGAAGGATTCCTCCATCAACGACGAGATCGATAAGCTGCGGCATTCAGCGACGGCGGCGCTGTCGGAGCGGCAGGATGTGATTATTGTGGCATCGGTTTCCTGTATCTATGGTCTGGGAAGCCCGATCGATTATAAAAACATGGTTATTTCCCTGCGCCCGGGCATGGAGAAGGACCGCGACGAGGTCATTCACAAGCTGATCGACATTCAGTACAGCCGGAATGACATGGATTTCAAGCGAGGTTCGTTCCGGGTGCGCGGCGATGTGCTGGAGGTATACCCGGCGTATTCGGGCGGCGATGCGTACCGGATTGAGTTTTTCGGGGATGAGGTAGACCGGATCACAGAGATTGACACGCTGACGGGCGAGATCAAGGCGCAGCTGGGACATATCGCGATTTTCCCGGCATCGCATTATGTCATCCCGAAAGAGCGGATGGAGATTGCGGCAAACAATATTTTAGAGGAAATGAAGGAGCAGGTCGCTTACTTTAAGAGTGAGGATAAGCTTCTGGAGGCACAGAGAATCGCGGAGCGGACGAATTTTGATGTGGAAATGATGCGGGAAACGGGCTTCTGTTCCGGTATCGAGAATTATTCGCGCCATCTGATTGGTTCGAAACCGGGAGAACCGCCGTGTACGCTGATGGATTATTTCCCGGATGAATTTCTGGTGATTGTGGACGAGTCGCACATCACGCTGCCGCAGGTGCGCGGGATGTACGCGGGCGACCAGTCGCGCAAGAAAACGCTGGTAGAATATGGCTTCCGCCTGCCGTCGGCGCTGGATAACCGACCGTTAAATTTTGAAGAATTTGAGAGCAAACTGGATCAGATTCTCTGCGTTTCAGCAACACCGGGCGAGTATGAGGCGGATCATGAGCTTCTGCGAGCAGAGCAGGTGATCCGTCCAACGGGACTTCTTGATCCGCCGATTGAGGTGAGACCGGTCGAGGGACAGATCGACGATCTGATTTCGGAGGTCAACCGGGAGGTGGATCGAGGGTTTAAGGTGCTTGTTACGACGCTGACAAAGCGGATGGCAGAAGACCTGACCAACTATATGCGCGATGCGGGAATCCGCGTCAAATATCTGCATTCGGATATTGACACGTTGGAACGCGCCCAGATTATCCGGGATATGCGTCTGAATGTCTTCGATGTGCTGGTCGGCATCAACCTGCTTCGTGAGGGTCTGGATATCCCGGAGATTGCGCTGGTGGCGATTCTGGATGCGGATAAAGAGGGATTCCTGCGTTCGGAAACGTCCCTGATTCAGACGATCGGCCGAGCAGCGCGAAATTCCGAGGGGCATGTTATCATGTATGCAGATTCGATCACGGATTCGATGCGGGCGGCGATCGAGGAGACGGAGCGAAGACGCGCGATTCAGCAGGCGTACAATGAGGAACATCACATTACGCCGACGACGATCAAGAAAGCTGTCCGGGATCTGATCACGATCTCGCAGGCAGCCGAACCGGTTACGAATAAGGTAACGAAGGATCTGGAATCGATGGATCGCCAGGAATTAGAAAAACTCGCAAAGGAACTAACGAAGAAGATGAATCAGGCGGCAGCCGAGCTGAATTTCGAGGAAGCGGTCGTGTTGCGTGACCGTATGGTAGAGGTTAAGAAAATGTTGCTGGATTTGGAAAATCCGTGACTGTGAAGGTACTGAACAGTTACGAAAATTCGTAAATCAGAGGGTGGTTGGTATGGAATATGGCGCGCTGATGGAGATGGCGGTCCGGGCAGGGGAGATCATGCTGGCGAGCGGAGCGGAGGTCTACCGTGTGGAGGACACGATTCACCGTATTTTAAAGCATTCAGGGATTGCACGGGCAGATGTGTTTGTCGTGACGACGGGGATCGTGGCGACGATTGCGGATGCATCACTTCCGCCGCTTACCTTGGTAAAAAGGGTGGAAAACCGGGCAACGAATTTGAATCGCATCTATCAGGTAAACAATGTTTCAAGGGAATTTTGCAGTGGAAAATTGTCCGTCAGGGAGGCGCAGGAACGACTGGATCGGATTGCTAATACGACATTATACGGATTCTGGAAGAAATGCATTGGCTATGCGGCAACGACGGGATTTTTTGCGGTGATGTTTGGAGGCGGTCCGGGCGAATGCCTGGTGGCGGCTGTCGTGGGAGTCGTTCTTGCGTTTGTCCTGCGGGCGGCGTCCAACCTTATGCTGAATGATTTCTGTCAAAATGCACTTGGCTCGTTTGCACTGGCGGTTGCGGCGTATCTGCTGCGCCGTGGAGCATTTCTGGGAATGAGCCTGGATGTAGTGATTATCAGCGCAATCATGCCGCTGGTGCCTGGGGTCACATTTACGGCGGCAATCCGCGATACGCTGAATGGAGATTACAGTTCGGGAGTCGCGCGGATGGCGGAGGCAGTCGTGGTGGCGCTGGCGGTTGCGTCGGGCGTCGGTCTGGCGATCGTGGCAGTCCGGCTGGCGGGAGGATCGGTATGACAGAGATGATAAGAGAATTGATGATCCAGAGCGTGGGAGCATTTCTGGCGGTTTTTGGTTTTTCCCTGCTGGTCGATATGCCGCGGAAATATCTGGTTTATGCGGGCATTACCGGAGGTGCCGGATGGCTGGCGTACCTGGTATCGATGCAGGTGGGAACCTCGCAGGTGGCGGCGGCATTTTTTTCCAGTCTGGCAGCGGCTCTGCTGAGTCAGGTATTTGCACGCGTGTTAAAAGCGCCCGTCACGATCTTTCTGGTGGCAGGAATCCTGCCGACGGTGCCGGGCGCATCGATCTACCGGAGCGTCTATTTTCTGATACAGGGACAGACAAAATGGTACAATTTTTATCTGATCCAGACGATCCAGATAGCGGGGGCGATGGCGGTTGCCATCTTTATTGTGGATTCACTGTTCCGTCTGCTCCGGAATAAAGCGTCGTAGTGGAACTGGGCGGCAGGTAGAGACAGCCCTGAATCCTGCTAAAATAATAAATATGATCTGACAGGCGGTCTTCAGCGGGCACATCCGACTGATTGATCGCCTGAACCATTTCATTGAGTTCTTCCGGCGGAAGGGAGACGCTGCTGGGAGTGAGAAGCACTTCATGGATGCTGGACGGAAGGATAATCAGATCTTCGCCCAGGCTTTCGGCAAACTCTTTTAAGACGCGGGGATAGAGCATGCAGGCAGCGCCGTTGATGCCGCGCGAATTTGTCAGAACGTAGAGAGCGACCGATGGAAGAGCTTCCGTTTCAACGATGTCCTCCATTTCGAGCTGATTGAGGGTGGATTCGATGGAGCTGATGTGGTACGGCAGTATGCGAGGTGTATTTTCTTCCGCCAGTATGCCGAGCTCTTCCAGAGAAATATCCCACAGGGCAAGATGGTCGCTGTGTACCAGGGTCGTCATCTGCCCCTCCTCATTGTCAGTGAGGATCAGATAGAAAACGATCGCCAGATCGAGATACGGAATATGTGGGACGTGGGAGAGAAGCACCTTATTTTTAGCGGCGTGGATCAATTTGTAGGCAATCCGGCCGCGTATGGCATCAAAATCACGCAGTTCCTCGCAGATATCCTCCGAAAATCCTGGATTTGTCTCATACACCATCAGGATCTGATCGGTAATAATGGAGAGCGGCATCCCTTCCTCCGCTTCATTATAGTAGGCGTTCAGATAGACAGTCGGTGATAACCGTGAGCCGGGTTTCGTAAAGCTCAGCCCGTCGAGCATCAGTCCATTATTTTTCAGAACACGCCGTAGGGAGACGTTGGCTTTTTTGTTGAGGCGCGTCTGCACCATCGACTGGATTGTTTTCAAAAAAGTTTCATAGACCATAGAGTACCTCCTGAAATAAAATTGCAGATAGGGGATGTCCGCTTGCTCATGTAGGTTATGAATTTCAGCAAGATGAGAAACAGTTTCCCCGTGTGAATAAGTTTTAAGGAATCAAATCAAGAAGCAGTCATGAAGTTTGAGATGTGAAGAAAGATTGCTTAGTGATTAAGAAATAAATAAAAAGTTCAGAGTTTTAGCGTTTACCTTTTGAGTGCGTAAGTATGAAAATGGTCATGGAAATCATCGAAAAAACTGAACATGAGAATCGCAGGAACCAGTAAGATGTGAAAAAATTGCCTGCATATAAAGAAGCAGGTGCCAAAATGCACCAATATCATAATTATACTGGAAAATGGGAAGATTGGCAAGAAAAATAACAGGGAAAAAAGTGAAGTTCTGGTTGCGGATTGTTACTGTACACGGGTAGGCACTTTTGGAACCGAAAGTGCCGTAAGAAAACG
>ERZ773190.1799-NODE-1799-length-18902-cov-6.130419_pt1 | contig 18902 bp, 10 predicted proteins | sample MGYA00511111_ERZ773190 | MGnify/ENA primary metagenome ERZ773190 (study PRJEB29015, sample SAMEA2737777) | human gut metagenome | biome: human gut; feature: human-associated habitat; material: faeces | place: China | collected 2012 ... | reverse complement strand
CCAGCATGATATATAGTTTGTTATATGGCAGTCCGTGAAACTTCTGGTTGGTCTTGTGTCCCATATCTTTTTCTTTACGGATATTTCGGATGTCCCCCACAACCACACAGCGGATATCTTCTTTTCTGCAGTATTCTGCAATCCATCTGGTCACTTTGTGAAGATAATCCTTTACTGCATTCTGCTTTTTCCTGTAAAGTCTCTGGATATGTTTCGATGATTTTGGATATTTTATTCCTCTTTCCGATTGCTGTGCATACCATACAGACTGCACTCTGGCGATTTCTTTATGAAAATATCTTTCCAGAGAAAGATACTTTCTTCCCAGAATAAAAGCCCTGCCATTTCCAGAATCATAACAGGTCATCAGATTATGAAGTCCCAGATCAATAGATAAATAATGTCCATTCTGAGAAATCTGTTCCGGCTCTTCAATCTCATAGATAACAATAAGGTCACATTTTCCGTTTTCCGGTGGATAGATCCGCAGCTGTTTTATATGATCCATGTTCCTGAAAATCTTATTTTCAAGATATAGAAATTTTTCATGGATCCCATATGTTTCTTCCATGTAGCTTTTCAGATCCTTTGACAGAGACAGACGCAGCTGGTCTGAACCTTTCTCATGCCGGATCCCCATCTGCATGTATGTGACCGGTATATTATCCTGTTTAAAACGGGGCGGATTTGGCTCTTTGATCCCTCCGGTCTTTTTCAGGACATAAAAAGATCTCCACGCCTTATCCAGCTGCTTACAGGTCTCCTGTGCTGTCTGTGACGGAAGCTGTTTATACCACAGATTTCCTTTATGTGCTTTTTTCTGATAATACCAGTCAGGATACTTTTCCAGTCCCAGTTCTTTATAATGACGCCGTTCGTAGTTGCAGATATTCCAGAGTTTGGATGCTGCATAACACATATGCCCTATGATATTGGAATATTCCTGACTGATCTTTATGGATGTTTTATGTGACAGCAGCATCTCCATTCTCCTTCTGATTGATAGTTTTTATTATGCTTATATCATAGCACAAAATGCTCTTGCTTTTCAACGCAGATCTGACCTGCTTTCTTCTGAAAACAAATACAAGAATCAGGAGATATAAGAAATAAATTTTTGCTGTTATATTTTTTGTGCGGATACGCACACTCCTGCGCTTTCATCTCGGTAATTGAATTGCCGAGGATTCCCGCTTATTATCCTAAATATTTTTTTAAAGCTTTTACCTACAATCTATTATTTTTCAGGGAATTGTACTCTCCCGGGTTGCAGCCGAATCTTTTGCGGAAGGCGCTGGCAAAGCGGCTGGGGTTGCTGAAGCCTGCCAGTTCTGCGATCTGGGTCATGGAATACTGCCCGCTCTGTACCAGGGGGAAGCTTTTGTTGACGCGGTATTCTTCCAGGTATCCGGTGATTGTTTTTCCGGTCATTTTTTTGAAAAGACGGCAGCAGACTTCTCTTGATAAGTGAACCTGGTCTGCCAGTTCCTGGAGGGAAATTACTTCTGCAAAGTGGAGGTTGAGATAGTTCAGCATCTTTTCCAGACGTTCCAGTTCCTGCTGATTGGCTGGAATAAATTTTGTCAATTCCTGTCTGTGAGCATACAGGATCATGCTGAATACTTCGCACAGAAGCCCCTTGATCTTTAACTCGTAACAGAATGATTTCTGATCAAAAACAGTTTCCACCTGGTTCAGTTTCTGCAGGATTTCTTTTCCATTTTCGTCTGCTTCTGTCAGATGAATGCAGGGAACTGCTGAATTTTGTAGAAACGGCCGGAAACAATTCCGCTCGACATCGCTGCCGAAATCACCGTACAGAAAATCCGGTCTTACAAGGATCGTACTGTACAAAGCCCTCTCGTTCCTCGGAGAACTGCAGCTATGCGGCACATTTCGATTCAGCAGAAGCCCTTCTCCCGGTCTGACCCTGTAACTTTTCTGATAAACCTGATAAATTGCCTCGCCTTCTCTTGGGAGACTGATCTCCAGATCATTATGCCAGTGGATGGGAACATTTTTGCCTTCAAATGACCATAGATCATCATGATTTACTGTCATGGGAAAGGTTTCTGTTCCGTGTGCTTCAAGTTCTCTTCTTGTACTGTCTACCAGGATTTTTCTTTTTGCCATCTTGTAGTTCTCCAGCTTCTGTTGTTTTTTCCGCTTCCGTATTAAAATAAGCTCTTAATTATCATAAATAAATTCGATGATCTGGTCAATATCTGTATCAGAAACAACAATACCAGAATCGTATTTTACCATGTATTTCTCTATAATGAGGCGTGCAATAAAAAGCACGCAAACTACTATAAGGAGGTTTTCTTATGTCCAGACCAAAATCAAACGAAATGGATCTCACCGTCGGAAATCCGTTCTGTTAAAATTTGCTGTTCCGGTCATTCTCGGAAATCTGTTCCAGCTTTTTTATACACTCGCTGACTCTGTGATCGTCGGCAAGACTCTTGGTGCTGACTCTGATCTGCTGGCTCACCAGATTCTCAGATGGATGCAGATCCCGGATGACATCTCCGGAGAAGCTTATGATTATATGTTCGTGGTCTTTCTCGGAACGGGCGCTACTGTTTTTTACAATATGATCTCAAACATGCTCCGTGCACTTGGTGACAGCAAAACTCCACTTTATTTCCTGGTGTTTTCTTCTGTTTTGAATATTTTTCTGGATATCCTGTTTATTGTACCGTTCCATATGGGTGTTGCGGGAGCTGCATGGGCTACGATCCTTTCACAGTTTCTCTCTGCCCTGTTCAGTCTGATCGTCGGGCTGAAAAACTTTCCGGTACTGCTGCAGTCGCCGGATATACGGCTGCTTCCAAGGCAGATCAGGTTTCAGTTCTTGTGAATAATGCCATGATGACTGCTATTTCCAACTATGTTGCCCAGAATTTCGGCGCGGGCAAAAGTGACCGTATACGTCAGGGTGTGCGGGCTTGTCTGATCCAGACAGAAACGCTCAATCTTATTATGTGCGTCGGCATTCTGCTCCTGCGTCATCCGATCGTGCAGATGTTCCTGTCCGATCCTACGAAGGAAATTTATCATTATTCCGATATGTATCTGACTGTTGTTGCACCGTTTTATTTTATCCTAGGGCTTCTTGCTGTTTACCGGACTTCCATCCAGAGTATGCAGAATGGGCAGGCTCCTTTTGCTGCCTGTATGATCGAACTGGTCATGCGTATCGCCGCTACCGTTGGTCTCTCCGGCATGATCGGATACACTTCTGTCTGCATCGCCAGTCCTCTCGCATGGATCGGAGCCTGCTCCCTGCTGATTCCGGTTTACTACAAGATGATGCGCAGAGCTTAACTGTTTATTTTTCTGCCGCCTTCTCGGCGTATTCTGTTGTTACGAGATCTTCATATGCTACTCGTTCATTCAGTTCACCGGCATCTTCGAGGATATCTTCCAGGAGTTCAAAACTCTCTTTTTCGAAGATAAGATTGGATTTCCAGGTATCCTGATCATAGTAACGTTTTACGATAGTCTTAACTGTGTCGAGGTCAGTTTCTGCAAACTGTGGTGCAATGACTTTCGCGATTTCTTCCGGGGTGTGAGTCTGGACATATTCCATGCCTTTCTGGAGAGCATTTGTGAATTTCTGGATGACTTCTGGATTTTTTTGCATGTAACTGGTCTTTGCACTGTAGGAAGTGTATGGAACATAGCCGGAATCTACTCCGAGCGAAGCAACAACATATCCTGCGCCTTCTTTTTCCAGTGCAGTCGCAGACGGCTCAAATTCTACGGTAAAATCTGCTGAAGCATCACCTGTAAAAGCCGCCGCCGTGGAACCGAAATCAATGCTCTGGTTGATGGTCAGGTCTTTCTGCGGATCCAGTCCGTTTTTACGGAGAATGTATTCAAAGACCATTTCCGGCATGCCGCCCTTGCGACCGCCGAGAACTTTCTTTCCTTTCAGATCTTCCCATTTGAAGTCAGGCATTTCTTCCCTTGCCACAAGGAAGTTTCCGGCGCGCTGAGTAAGCTGCGCAAAGTTCACTGCCGGGTCAGTCGCACCTTCCTGGTATGCATAAATGGATGCTTCTGCTCCCATAAATCCGATATCTGCTTCACCGGAGATCAGAGCAGTCAGAACTTTATCTGCACCAAAGCCCGTCACCAGTGTCAGATCCAGACCTTCCTCTGCAAAATATCCCTCTTCGATTGCCACATACTGCGGCGCATAGAAAATCGAATGCGCTACTTCATTCAGTGTAACCTTCGTAAGCTTCTCCTCTTCTCCATCTTTCTTCGCAGCAAATACTCCCATCGGCAGTGCCGTCACCGCCAGAACCACTGCTGCTGCCAGTGAGATCCATTTTTTATTTTTCATGCAGATACTCCTTTTGAAACTTCTGCTGTTAGAGTATGCACAAAGCAAAAAAATGTTCTCGGTACAATATTTTATTGCAAAATAATAATATTCTCTTTCCTGTTCTACTTCCTGTTCATCCATACATAGGTGTATCTTCGTCTCAGCCAGGCTCTCCTGTCCATGAATTTCTGACTGGTCAGAAGTTTATTCAGGAAACTGGTCACGGTTCGTTCTTCATGAGGTTCCAGTTCGATCTCACCATAGATCACTTTTTCGATCAGATTGCAGACACGGGTATACTCTCCCGATTCGATCTCTTCAAAAAAGTCTGCAATAAGCCTGTCTGTTTCCTCTGTATTCCATCCCAGCCGTGCCCTGATACCCACAAGTGCCAGATAACTGTAGATCTTTTTCTCTGTTCTCAGTATTTTTTCTCTCGGTGAAGCTCCCCTGTCTGCTTTTCTGTCAGTCCACAGGCAGACATTTCTTATCACTTCGCACACTATGATCACCACTACAAAAAGGATCAGCAGTACTGCCACGATCCCAAGGCAGATCGCACCAACATCACGTGCGGCCCTGGTAAGTCTCTCACGGGCACTTTTGCCGCCTGCTCCATCCAGACCGGTTACCTCCTGTGAGCCAAAAGAATTATCTTTAAGCACAGCATTCTTCTGTGCGACATCCGGCGTACTTACCATCTTCTGAAGAGTAACTGCATCATAATAGTATCCCGGTGTCACATCCAGCGGAAGCCATCCGATTCCATCAAAATATGCTTCTGCCCACGCATGCGTATTTTCCCCGGTAAGGATGATCTCCTCACTCTGGCTGTTCTTGAGATCTGATTCCGAAATATAGTATCCTTCCACATATCTTGCAGGGATTCCATGGACTCTCAGTGCATCTACAGCTGCGGAAGCATACAGCATTGCATTTCCTCTCTGCGATCCTGTAAGGAAATATCTCACAAGGTCTTCTCCATCCGGAACTTCCTCTATATTCTCCGTATACTCAACGTTTTCTTTCAGGACATCTCTGATGCGGCAGATGGAACTGTAAATCCCATCACTGTCTGACTCGTAATCATCCCAGAACATCTGCTGGACCAGATCGCGTGTTTCGGGATCCACATCACGGTAAGTATCATAAACAAAGGCACGGTAAACAGCTTCCGTCTCACTGTACTGCTTCTGTTCTGCTGATTCCGGTGTACTCACCCAGGGATCTGTCACCATCAGTTCTGCCGGTCTTGTTCCGGAAGTTTCTTCTATCGTATAATTCCGTGCAGCAAAAAAACCTTTGTTACAAAATCTGATGTCTTTATCCTCAGTCAGTTTTCCTTTTTTGATATCTTCCACAGCTGCCGGTGTATATACATAGTAACGTGAAGCTCCGGTCACCCGGATCTGGATCTCATTTTTGTCTGGATTTTTTTCCTCATCACTATGAGCATAGTAATCTGAAATCTGGCAAAGCGGATCAAATGAATTTTCCTCAAGCCAGCCCAGCATTCCAGCATTCTCACCGCCATAGACAGCATCTGCCGGTTCTTCCCAGACTCCATCTTCATAAACAGATCCGACGAAACCTCGGAGATACAGTGTTTTCTGCTGCTCTGTCTTTAACTTAAGCATCTCCCTGGCATCCGCCTTAAGTTCGGATGCCAGATACAGATTTCCTTCTGGCAGTGTATCCTCTCCATATCGGATCTTGTGTATCTCTTCCTGTACAGATTCACGAAACTGACTGACTGCCAGAATTTCCTCCTCTGATACGACTCTTCCGAATATGCAGAAAACGATCAGGACTCCAATTGTCCAGCCCGCCCTGTTTCTTGTAAAAATCATCTCATCATCGGACACACACATTCCACAAAGAGCCGCAAACAAAAATCCACAGGCTGCAGGATTCAGTACCCCGCACAAAAGCTGCAGGATAACCCACAGAATGCAGAAAATATTTGCCAGCAAAAGATGTCTCCCATCTGCCAGAAACCAGGAGATCTCAGCTACTGCCAGGACAAGGATCAATGTAAAAACAAATGCATCATGCATGGACGCCTGCACAGAAAATAATGCCAGACCGCCCGCATGCGCAGTATTCCACTGGCTGATCAGCATATTGATCCATGCCTGTGCGCCTGTCCAGCCTCCACGAAAAGCTCCTGTAAAGACCAGAAGCACGATCCATGGCAGTCCTGCAATTGCCGTGGCAAACCGCATTCTCTCTCTCATGATCTCAGCCAGAACACAGCACAAAATCCCTGCGCCTGCCGTCAGGATACATACAGGCAGCGCGAATAACTGTCCCTTCCAGCTTTCTCTTATGACAAGAAAGATTCCGCCCGTCAGAAGAAGTGCCAGAAATGTGATCCATATGATATTTTTGTATCTGTTTTGATTCCGGTCCATATAAAGTCTCTGAACAGGAATCTGTTCTTTTTTATTTCTCATTCTCTCTTCTGATCCTTAACATATGATACGATACGTATCTTTTTTATTGTCTGCCGGAATCTCCACAATCTGACAGGTTCCATTTTTGCTGGCATTCACAGTAGTGCTGTCCTGAACCGCATTCAGGACGGTAATACTGATCTTTCCATCCAGAAGACTTAAATTCTGATCATATTTCCCTGCGGAAAGGATCAAAAGCCTTGTAAAATATTTCTCCATATGTCCTGTCGCCAAATATTTCAATCCGTCTCCACCGTTATCCTGGATCCGGCAGGCAAGCCACTGTGTCAGCATCTTCTGATAGTCACTTTTATTCCTGATCTCCGTCAGATGTAGACCATTTGGACCTGGAAAAGCAATACAGAAAGGAACTCCTTTCATGATAAACTGCTGTCCGACTGCCACTCCAATCCCGACTGCCGCATTCACTTCCCTGGCTGAAACTGTCTCTCCAAGCTGTTTACGTCCAAAATCCGGAAGGATTACAACATTGTAGTGAGAAGGATCGCTGGCTTCCTTAAGGATCAGTGTGTCGGTCTTACTGGAAAGTTTCCAGTGGATCGAGCGTATATCATCTCCTGGCACATATTCACGGATATCAAAGATCTCGCTCAGATCATTTCCCTTGCGGTTCTGGATCATTCCTTCCTCCTGCGGTGCACCCGCCATGTTTTTGTCCAGTTCCACACGGATATCCATCGTTTCCGGATAAATGACTGTCCGAATTGCCCTGGGCTTTTTCCCTCCGGCCCTGAACAGTTTGAACAGGTCAAAAATCCAGATATTCTGACATTCTATACAGGTTTCTCCACAGAAATCTGTTTCTGCCGGAATCTCAAAATGGTTTCTGCGGCCACTGAGACTCATCAGAAACTTCTTGTGTTCTACTGTATCAAACATTTCATTCCTGATCTCCAGTTCTGCCATTACATAACCCGCCGCATGAAAAAAATGTTCAGAACTGATATCCACAGACAGAAAAACTTCCTGTCCTTCCTTAACTGTCGGCGCAATTGTCAACACTGTCTCGATACTCCGGATATCCCTTCGAAGGAACAGATACATTGCCACAGCAAGCGTCATAAGCAGAACGACCGAATAAAGCATAAAAGGTCTGCTGTAAGCAAACAGCAGTATCATACATCCTGAAAAAGCAAGGATATAACCTAACCGATTTTTCCACATATCTGCTTACCTTTCTTCTGCTGATGCAGGTCTGACTTTGGTAAGGATATCTTCCAGAAGCGCCCTTGCTGTGACTCCCTCCACCTGTGCCTGTGGACGCATGACCAGTCTGTGGGCACAGACATCTGCAAATACATTCTGCACATCCTCCGGGATCACATAATTTCTTTCGTTCAGGACAGCACTTGCCTTTGCCATCTTCACCAGAGCAGAAACACCTCGCGGTGAGATACCCAGTTCTACCAGCGGATGTTCTCTCGTCTCTTCGCAGAGAAGAATTGCATATTTCAGCACGCTGTCTGTCATACGGACAGAAGTAAGATAATTCTGGACTTCCAGGATATTCTGTGCACTTGTCACAGTCCTGAGATCCAGAAGCGGATTACTGTAGCGCTGCGCGTTGATGATCTTCATCTGGTTCTCGAGTGTCGGATATCCAATGGAAAGGCACACCATAAAGCGGTCAAGCTGTGATTCCGGAAGCGGCTGTGTTCCGGCAAAACCAAGCGGGTTCTCCGTCGCAATACATACAAATGGAACCGGAAGTTCATGCGTCACACCATCAAGGCTGATCGTATGCTCTTACATAACCTCAAGAAGTGCCGCCTGAGTCTTTGGAGAAGTTCGGTTGATCTCATCAGCAAGAAGAAGCTGGCAGTTTGCAGCTCCTTCTCTGTATTCAAACTGATTCTTTTCTCTGTTGTACATATTAAAGCCTGTGATATCTGACGGCAGCGTATCTGTGGTAAACTGAATACGCTTATTACTCAGTCCCAGAACCTTGGCAAACGCCAGGGCCAGGGTTGTTTTGCCTACACCGGGACAGTCTTCCAGAAGGACATGTCCACCCGCGTAGATCGTCATCAGCACTTTTTCGATGATATTATTCTTGCCAATGAACGCTTTGTTTACTTCTTCTATGATTTCTCTGGATTGTTCAACGATCATTCCTGTATTTCCTCCTCATTTTCCACAGATCCTTCTACGTCAGTCTCTGCTTCTGGTTCTTCATCTTCTGATGTATCTTCTATGTCTTCTGGTCCGTCATCTTCTGAATTATCCTGCTCCGGATCTGATACAGTCTCATCTTCTGCTGGAATTTCGAAGGATATACTGTCGTCTGTTTCCTCTGTTTCCTGTGTTTCTTCTGCTTCTTCCTCAACGTTCGGGATTTCGTTACCGGACAGTTCTTCACCCGAAGTATCAGACTCTTTCTTCTCTTCTTTCGGATCAAGTCCCATCATCACGCGAATCCTGTTTTCTGCCGGAAGGAGACGCCTGGATATTTCTTTGTCGATTTCTTCATCTGTCGGAGCTGTTCCATCCTCGCCTGTCAGATCATTTATGACAGCCTGTTTTACCGCATCCAGATCTGCATAACCAGCCAGCGCATAACGCCATTCCTCAATATAGTTTGCCTCACAGCCTGCCGGTACATGGATTTCAAGCTTACTGTCATCCACACCAAAACTGTATTCTGTATCATCTGAACTTCTCTGAAGCTTAAGCGGTGTCTCACTCTGGAAATTAAGAACCAGTTTCTCTGAATTCACACCAGAGAAAGTATTTTCGCTGATTCCGATGACAGTAGACGGAATCGTTACAGAACTCAGGTTGCTGCATTTTGAAAACGCTCCTGACGCAATGTAATTTACGGAAGTTGCCAGTGGAAGTTCCATTTTCTCTTTTTCGGCTGCAATGTCCAGATTCTGTATATAGGACGGTGCACCGATCAGTGTCACCTCATAATCACCGGAATTGTAACGATACGGGTAAAAATCTGTTGGCTCTGTCACCTGTTCTGCTCCGAGCATGGTACGGATATTATTCTCGGATTCGAGAAGTCTCTGCTCCAGAATACTGTCAATCTGTTCATCCGGCAGGAACTCCCATGTATCCCAGTCAATAAATTCCCACTGAAGGTCGGACCACATACGAAGATAAGCGGTGTCGCTGCCCAGCTCATAATATCCGCAGAACAGATAACGCCACTTTTTGGCAAAAGCAGCCTCATTGCCCGCCATCACATGAAGCTTAATGTGTTCCACTTCTTCCTCTCTGGTCCAGTAACTGTTAAACTGGAACGGCTGTGTTCCATAAATGGAAAGTTCCGGTTCTCCTCCGGTAAATGTGATATCTGTCAGAGAAGAACATCCATCAAAAACATTCGCATACAGATAACTGTTTAATCCAAACTCTCCTAATGTCACAGAGGTAAGAGAACTGCATCCTGCAAAAATGCCTTCCGCAAACTGAATACTGTATCCCGGTACCACTGCTGATGTAATGTTCTTACAGCCGGCAAATACGTCAGAACTGACAAACGGATTATCCTGGAGAATAACATCTCCTCCAAGCTGTGAATTCGCAAATGCCCCCGGGTCAAATGCCCAGAGTCCCCAAAGTTCCTCCCAGTTCAGTGTAAAACTTCCACTCTCGGAACATGTCTTTTCCATGGCATAGGAAAAAATCTCCTGTGTCGTCCATGGCAGTTCTACCTGATCTGCCATCGTGAGTCCGCTTCGAATAGCAAGCCACGGACTTCCGTATTCATTCAGGCCATACAGCATTCTGCCTTCGCCGCCAATATCCACGATATCGTATCCATAAACACCGGAATCTTCCGTAAAGTTTACGCATCTTGCAGAATATCCATCAGCATTCGTCGGTACATATACCATGCTGTTCCCGGCAGAATCATGAAGTTCCGGTACTGAGTCATCTTCCAGATAACCCGTCATTGCATTGGATGCAAGAAATCTGAGCGAATCACAGTTTTCAAATGCCATATTCCCAATCGTAATTGTATCCTTGTTATTGATCAGCGCGCCCTGAAGTGATGTACATCCTTTAAATGCCTGATATCCGATATTGTCGACACTTTCCGGAAGGATCGCCCAGATAAGCTCTGTACAGTTTTCAAATGCATTATCATCAATCGCATTAATTGTCAGTACTGTTCCGTCCGCAGCAGTCACTGTACCGTCAAAATATGTAATATCCTTTGGTGCCTCGATCAGAACTGTCTCTTCTTTATCATTCCGGATCATGCTGCTGTAGATATAGCCTTCTGTAGAAGTTCCAAGCAGTTCTACAGAAATTTCCGGTGACGCGCCGGCTTTCTGAAGCTGTTCCTTCACAGAATCATACTGTTCCTGAGAGTAACAGCGGATTATCTCTATCCGACTGTCGGACAGACATTCTGCCTCCAGCTCCACTGTACTGCCGTTTCCTGGCATAATAAGGGTCGAAGTCCCTTCCACACCCTCAAATGCTCCATTCTGAATGACTTTTACACTGTTTGGCAGAACATAAGACGTTCTTCCTGTATTAAGGATCTTGCGGAGTTTTCTCTCATTACTTACAATTCCCTCATTCTGTACCGTATAAGTAATTTCAGGATTTTCTTCTGCTGCCACTGTATTATCATTTCCCTCTGCTGCCTTGTAATTCTGTTCAAGAAAAGCATTCAGAAGATTATCATCTATGATCGTCTTGCATCCATGAAGATTCTGATAGCTGATCTCCGGCATCAGATCCAGTGTCCTTGCCTCAAGATACAGTTCACTCAGATTGTTGTCAGCAGTCAGGCTTACCTTTGTTACGGTTTCCGGCACAGTCAGTTTTTCCATTTTATGTGGAATTGCCAGGTAGCTGGTCTGATCTTTATTGGTCAGAACCCCTTCTTTTGTAGCAGAATAATTACGGTTTCCGGAGCTTACCAGATATCCCTGGTCTACATCCAGTCCGCCTTCTGTGTCCTCAATGTACAGAACCGTATCCGGAATTTCAAGGTAATCTGTATTCAGCCCGGCACCTGCATCAATAATAACTGCCTGTATGTATTCCGGAACACTCACCTTGCGGTACTGACGTTTATCAGTTCCAATATAATACGCTTCCTGTGCCTTGTCCGTAAATCCTGTGAGAGTCTGAAGATAACAGAGGTTCATGTACTGGTCGCCCACCTCATAGTTATCCGACATCCACTCATAGACAAGTTTGGCAGTATATCTGGAATCCAATGGAATTTTGTCTGCCGGTTCCAGAATGTGACGACCTTTTGTGACTTTATAAAGCCACGGCACCAGTTCCCCGTCTTCTTCCCATCCCGGAAACAGGCTGGTGAGCTGATTACCGGATATAATATTGTCCTGATAACGGAAAAGGTTGAAAATTTCTCCCAGTTCCGGATGCTGTTCTGTATTCAGAATATCATCTTCAAGAATCACCTGTTCTTCTTCATCAACCCGATTAGCGAGAACAAAGATACGGTTTCCCTTTGGAATGTAAGAAACCAGTTTCTTTTTCCAGTTGGAATCTTTGGCTGACATTCGGTATGATACACGGATGAGCATCTTTCCTTCTTCGAGGCCTTCCGGAATCGTTAACGGGAAATCTGTCTTCCAGCTCTGGCCGCCGTCAAACGAAACTGCTTCAATACGGATATACTTATCCAGTGCATCTGCTCCCCACAGATAACCGTTGCCGTCCTTGCCATATACCAGCGTATCCAGTGAATTATAGACATCCCTTTTTGTCACTTTCTGGTCTTCATAAAGGACACTTCCGCTGTTATAGCTGGACTGTTCAATTACAATACTTGTATTACTTCCGTCTTCTTTATCATCAGATGCCGGTGTCACCCCTTCTACATAAGGTTTGAATGTGATCAGACCGGTACCTCCTCCAATTGTCGGATTTGATTTCGTGGATTCCGGATCCTTGATTGAACTGGATGGTCTTGAAGGTGTAGTTGTTGGTGCTGGTGCCGTAGTCGGTGCCGGTGCTGAAGTTGGCACCGGAGTCGGCGTTGTCTTTGTTGTATTGTTTCCGGAACTGGAACCAGGAGTTTTGGTCGGTGAAGGGCTGTTGTTGTCTGTTTTGCTGTTATTCTTCTTAGTTTCTGAGGAACTTCCCGACTTATCTGTACCTGAAGAATTACTACTGCTGCTTCCATTTCCTCCATTCTGCGTGGTACCATTTAATTCTGTATCCGCTTTGGAAGGATCTTTGACTATGCTATAGGTTTCTTCCGGTTTCTGCTGTTCTTCCTCCTGCTGATCCTGCTTTGGAATATCACTTCCTGTATTCTCTCCGTCCAGAAGTCCTACTGCCTTTGTACTCACCTGTTCATTCTCAAACAGATAGTCCGCCTGGTCTTTGAGCTCGGTGCTTTCTTTTTCCTGATCGTCCTGTTTATCTTTGAGAAGACTGCTTTCTTTGCTATCGTCTTTCTTCTTACGGTCTACGCCAGATTCGTCACCGTCAAATACGACCTGATTCGTCTGGATCTCCTGGTCATTCTGAAACGGTTTGAAATCTGTTCCTGACTTATAAGCTGATGCTATGGCAACGGTGCCGGCTGCAAGAACCGGTACTATTGTAACAGCAAGTCCGATTTTTTTCTTGTTCATGATAGTCCCTTCTCTTTTTCTCTGAGGAATACTCCTATATTATGCTGCAATGCGGTGAAATCCACCGGTTTTGCATAATGTCCATTCATACCACTCTCGATGGAACGACGTTCGTCCTCCACAAAAGCATCTGCAGAAAGTGCAAAGATCAGTACACTCTTTGCATCCGCCCTGTTCATCTGGCGAATCTGTTTCGCTGCTGTCCGTCCATCCATGACAGGCATCTGCACATCCATAAGGATAAAATCATAATACTCTTCCGGATGTGCAGCAAAACGGTCAACTGCTTCCTGACCATTCTGTGCCAGATCGACTTCTGCACCCATCTGTTCCAGAATCTCCGTTGCGATCATGGCGTTGATATCATTATCCTCCGCAACAAGTATACGGCGTCCGGCAAAAGCATTGGTGTCTTCTTCCGGTTCTGCCTTGTGCTCTGAATTCTGTGTTCCTGTATCGCCCAGAGCTTCTTCTGCTGCCGGAAGATGCAGAAATACAGAGAAATCTGACCCTTTTCCCGGAGTGCTTCTTACCACGATCTCTCCGCCCATCAGTCTGACCAGATTATCGGTGATCGCCATACCAAGACCGGAACCACCGTATTTCCTTGCAGTATCACTACTCTCCTGCTCAAATGGACGGAAAATACGGTTGATAAATTCCGGTTCCATTCCGATACCTGTATCATGGACACAGATCATAAGATCTGCCATTCCATCCTGAAGCATCATCTGGCGGAACGTAACTGTGATTTCTCCCCTGCGGGTAAACTTGATTGCATTGGAAAGGAAGTTAATGATGACCTGGCTGATTCTGAGTTCATCTCCGATCACATGATCTATGGTCATATCCTCAAATTTGATCTCATAGTGAATTCCCTCTGCTTCCAGATTCTTTGCGAACATATCGTAGAGCCGCCTGCCAAGATTTCTGAGGCTGAAACTCTTGTATTCAAGTTCTACCTTGCCGGCCTCGATCCTGGACATATCCAGAATGTCATTGATCAGTGCCAGCAGATGCCCGGAAAGTTCTTCCGCCTTGGTCAGATAGGTGCGCGAAGGAGCATTGCTCTCAAGACTGCTTTCTGCCAGCGTAAGCATACCCATGATTCCATTCATCGGTGTCCGGATCTCATGGGACATACGATTCAGGAATGTTGTTTTGGACTGACTTTCTTCTTCGGCTTTGCGAAGCAGTTCCTCGTACTGTTCAATCTGGTTATGCTGCTTCGTGGTGTCTGTAAAAGAAAGAAGACTGTATCTGCCGTCAGATGCACTGCTCATGGACATCGTAAGCCAGATATCATTTTTCATAGGAAATTCAAAAATTTCTGTGTGTGTACCATCCCATTTTCGGTAATGTTCCCAGATGCCATTCCGGTGTTCTCCGGTCTGGAGGTTATGATCCAGGCAGGTCACATCATTCTGAAGTTCCTGTAAACCAACTCCAAGAAGTTTCTCTGTCCCTTCTGTTGCATAAACCGGCATTCTGTCACTTTGCCGTATCACAACACAGACTTCATTTTCTCTGAAATTTATTTCCTTAAGAAATACGCTCTCTCCACCCCGAAGTGTGGAACTGTTTTTTTGTTTATTCTTGTTTCGCCCTCTTTTTGCAAGCAAAAATACAGCCGCCAGTGCTTCTACGCTTCCAATTGCCACCAGCGGAAAGTAATTTCCAAGTATTGTCAGCAAATCTGCAATCTCATTCACTTTCTCACAATTCCCCCTGTTCCGCATGATCTCCCAGTCTGCGATTTTCTACTTCTATTTATTCTACACAAAATCAACAGGAAAAGAAATAGATATTTGCCCGATTCATGCGGTTTTCGATAAGTAATTGCTAAATATATTCAACAAAAAACACGCCTTCTGCCATATTTCTTGTCTTATTCTGTCCGAAGCCTTATAATAGGAAATATCTGTATCAAAACTTTATGTTCCAAGGAGGAAACTCATGAAACTGAATCCATTCTGTATGTGCTGTGCCATCAACAAGCAGGAAAAAAAGATCCGTGATTTTGATGACGCAGACCGAAAAACCGAATATATGAAAAAAGTCATGGAGCTTATGGCAAATGCCGGCGAAGACGACTGTGCCCCGAGTATTTCCATTGATCTGAAAAAAATGTTCAGCGATTTCTGGGAGCAGCCCATGGAAGATTACTCTTCCATCAAGAAAGAATTCAATCAGCTCATGCTAGATCTGGAACCATCTCTTGAGGAAACGATCCGGAACTCTGACGATCCGCTGAAAACGGCACTTCTCTATGCACGTATCGGCAACTATATTGATTTTGCCGCACTTGCAAATGTGGATTCCGCCACTGTCCTCTCTCTTCTTAATGAAGAAAATAAGGATCCACTTGACGAAAATGAATACCGCCGCTTCCGCGAAGAACTCGCCTCTGCCTCCAGGCTTGTTTACCTGACAGATAACTGTGGTGAAGTTGTACTTGATAAGCTTGTCGTCAAACTGCTGAAAGAATTCTATCCTGAGCTTGCCATCACTGTGATCGTCCGCGGTTTCCCTGCTATCAACGATGCGACAATGGAAGATGCCGAGGAGATCGGGCTTACAGAGATTACCAGAGTCATCGGCAATGGCAATGATGTCGGCGGCACCTGGCTTCCGCATATCAGCGAGGAAGCACGGAAACTGCTTGAAACAGCAGATCTCATCATCGCCAAGGGCCAGGGCAACTATGAAACACTGCATGAATGCGGTCTCAATATTTATTATCTTTTTCTGTGTAAATGTGAATGGTTCCAGCGTCAGTTCCATGCACATCCACTGGAAGGTATGTTCATAAATGAACGCCGGATCTGACGGATTGACGAAGCTTTTCCCCCTTTTCGTCAATCTGTCAAGAAACCACCAAAATCTTTGTAAAAATCTTCACTGGTAAGCGTCTTTTGTTTTCGCTATACTGATAACAGTTCAAAACGAAAGCAAAAACTACTACAATTATTTTGGAGGAATAAGAAATGGCAAGTTTATCTTTACAGCATATCAACAAGACATATCCGAACGGTTTCGAAGCCGTTAAAGATTTCAACCTTGAAATCGAAGATAAAGAATTTATCATCTTTGTAGGACCATCTGGATGTGGTAAATCTACTACACTTCGTATGGTAGCCGGACTGGAAGAGATCTCCAGCGGTACCTTAAAGATCGGTGACAAAGTTATGAACGATGTAGAGCCGAAAGACCGTGATATCGCAATGGTATTCCAGAACTACGCTCTGTATCCACACATGACCGTATATGATAACATGGCATTCGGTCTGAAACTGAGAAAAGTTCCGAAAGATCAGATCGACAAACAGGTTAAAGAAGCAGCTAAAATCCTTGACCTGGAGAAACTGCTTGACCGTAAACCGAAAGCTCTTTCCGGTGGTCAGAGACAGCGTGTTGCTATGGGACGTGCAATCGTACGTGATCCTAAAGTATTCCTTATGGACGAGCCTCTGTCAAACCTGGATGCAAAACTTCGTGTACAGATGCGTACCGAGATTTCCAAACTGCATGAGAGACTGGGCGCTACCATCATCTACGTAACACATGACCAGACCGAGGCTATGACACTTGGTACCAGAATCGTTGTTATGAAAGACGGAGTTGTTCAGCAGGTAGATACCCCGCAGAACCTGTACAACGCACCGGGCAACCTGTTCGTTGCAGGATTCATCGGATCTCCGCAGATGAACTTCCTGGATGCAAAAGTAAAAGTTAACGGAAACGACGTTACTCTTACTGTTGGTAAATACAACATGAAACTGCCGGCTTCCAAAGCAAAAGCTGTTATCGACGGCGGATATGACGGAAAGACCGTTGTTATGGGTATCCGTCCTGAGAACGTACATGATTCTCAGATGTTCATCGAAACTTCCAAAGACAGCGTAGTTGAGTGCAAGATCAACGTATACGAGCTGTTAGGTGCAGAAGTTTACCTGTACTTCGATTGCGAAGGCTTCCCAATGACAGCCCGCGTAGATCCTCGTACAACTGCAAGAAGCGGTGATACCGTTAAATTTGCTCTGGATATGGAGAAAGTTCATCTGTTCGACAAAGAGACAGAGATCACCATTACCAACTAATCCATATGAACATCAGCGCGTATGCGCAAACATAGAGAAAAGGATCGACATCCGTTCGGATGCCGGTCCTTTTTGCATATGGTTACAGTTCACTGGTTTCCAGCGAACTGTAACATTCGCAGCCCTCATTTAAAGTTTTGCTTCGCAAAAGGAGGGCTGCTCACGCCTGAATCACTTTCTTACGCAGCGAAACAGCAGGTGTTTCCCTGCTGAGTGAACAGTAACTTATTTTTTCTGTGTTCCACCTTAACACAAAAACAGGATAAATGCAAGATAAAAAATGGCAGGAAAAAGGTCGAAAAGCAGAGTAATATGAAATGTGAAAAAATAAAGTGAAATAGCAGTCAAAAAGGAAAAAGATTGTACAAAAGCCGAATTTCGGAAGATCTTTTCTTGTAAATTAAACGGAGATGGAGTAAAATATTGATATCTGCAACAAATGTAGAATATCAGGAGGACCAGATATGCTAGACTTAGGAAAAATCCGCGACGAGATCGATGCCACCGATGACGAGATCGTCCGCCTGTTCCAGCACCGGATGGCGCTGACGGCGGAGGTTGCGCAGTACAAGATAGAGACAGGAAAAGCCGTTTTTGATGCGGAACGTGAGCGCCAGAAGCTGGAAAAGCTGACAGGCGAGGGAACAAATGCATTCAATACAAAAGGCATCCAGGAGCTGTTCCAGCAGATCATGTCGATCAGCCGGAAGCGCCAGTATCAGTTGCTGACCGAGAACGGCGGCGAGGAGATGACCGATTACACACAGGTTGACCACCTCCCGACGCACGGCAGAAGAGTTGTCTTCCAGGGTGTGGAGGGCGCCTATAGTTTCGGTGCGATGAAAGAATTTTTCGATGATACGATTACAAGCTTTCACGTAGATACCTGGAAAGAGGCGATGGAGGCGATTACGAGGGGTGAAGCCGATTATGCCGTGCTTCCGATCGAGAACTCCACAGCAGGCATTGTATCCGATATTTATGATCTTCTGGTGGAATATCCGCACTACATCGTCGGTGAGCAGGAATTGCCGGTGGAGCATGTGCTGATGGCACTGCCGGGAGCAAAAGCTGAGGAGATCCGCACCGTGATTTCCCATCCGCAGGCGCTGGCGCAGTGCCGCCGTTTCCTGGATTCCAATGAAAACTGGAAGACGGAAGAGCGTCTCAATACAGCCGCCGCTGCAAAAGAAGTATCCGAGAGCGGTGATCTTACGATGGCAGCCGTCGGAAGTCCGTACGCTGCAGAGCATTTCGGACTGCAGATCTTAAAAGAAGGTATTTTTGATGCCCAGGGAAATACGACACGCTTTGTTATCATTTCTGGGCAGAAACGCTTTGTAAAAGATGCACAGAAAATCAGCGTATGCATGGAACTGCCGCATCAGAGCGGTTCTCTTTACAA
>ERZ773190.1772-NODE-1772-length-19116-cov-8.688421_pt1 | contig 19116 bp, 17 predicted proteins | sample MGYA00511111_ERZ773190 | MGnify/ENA primary metagenome ERZ773190 (study PRJEB29015, sample SAMEA2737777) | human gut metagenome | biome: human gut; feature: human-associated habitat; material: faeces | place: China | collected 2012 ... | reverse complement strand
ATTGACCTTCTGGTCATGCCGCCGAAGTTGAAAGGCAGATTGCCGCTCTGGCGGGCTTGCAGCGTCGAGTGGTTACGCGGTTCGTAGAACCGCGTAACCCCCTAGTTACATCAGCTCGCAGACAGCCGCCGCGAAGGCAACGGGGTCCTCGGGGAGGATACCCTCGACCAGCAGGGCCTGATCGTAGAGCAGGCCGGAGTACTGCTTGATCTTGTCGGCGTCACCTGCCTTCTGGGCAGCGACAAGCTTGTCAAAGACCGGGTGCTTGGCGTTGAGCTCGAGCACGCGCTGGCTCTTGGGCATGCCGTCGGGCGCGCCCTCGGGTCCCTTCTGGAGCACCTTCTCCATCTCGAGCGAAAGCGGACCCTCGGTGGTGATGCAAGCGGGGGCATCGGTCAGGCGCGCGGAGACGGCAACTTTCTCGACCTTGTCACCGAGCGCCTCCTTCATAGCGCTAAAGAGGTCCTCGTTTTCCTTGGTGGCGTCCTCGGCCTCCTTCTTCTCGTCCTCGGTCGCCAGATCAAGATCGCCAGTCGCGACGTTCTTGAGCTCCAGGTGACGATCCTCGACCTCGGGCTCGGCACCGTCGGCAACGGCCTTCTCGGCAGCCTCGCGGGCGGCGTCGTCCTCGTAGATCTTAGGCATATCGGCGGCAACGTACTCACGCATAGCCTGGAACGTGAACTCATCCACATCCTGCGTCAGCAACAGCACGTCATAGCCGCGGTCGAGCACACCCTTTACCACGGGCATCTTGGCCAAGCGCTCACGCGAGTCGCCGGCGGCGTAGTAGATGGCCTTCTGATCCCCGGGCATGCCCTTGGCATACTCGGCCAGGGTAATCATCTTCTGCTCCTTGGCAGACCAGAACAGTAGCAGGTCGGCGAGCTCATCGGCCTTCATGCCATAGCTCGAGTAGATGCCGTACTTAAGACCGCGGCCAAAGTTCTCAAAGAACTTCTCGTAGGCCTCGCGGTCGTTGTCGCGCATATCCTCAAGATCGGCGGTAATCTTCTTCTCCACGCGCTTGGCGATGGCCTTGAGCTGACGGTTCTGCTGCAGCGTCTCACGCGAGATGTTGAGCGACACGTCGGCAGAATCCACGACGCCGCGGACAAAGTTGTAGTAGTCGGGCAGCAGGTCGTCGCACTTCTCCATAATCAGCACGTTGGAGCTGTAGAGCGCCAGGCCCTTCTCGTAGTCCTTGCTGTACAGATCGAACGGGGCGCGGCCCGGCACAAACAGCAGCGCATCGTACTCAAGCGTACCCTCGGCATGGAAGCTGATAGTGCGCGCGGGATCGTCAAAGTCGTGGAACGTGGACTTGTAGAACTCGTTGTAATCCTTCTGCTCAACGTCGGAGCTGCGCTTTTTCCAAATCGGCGTCATGGAGTTGATGGTCTCGAGCTCCTGGTAGTCCTCGTACTCGGGCTTGTAGTCGTCGCCGGCGTCCTCGGGCTTGGGTTTCTGGCGGCTCTTGCTCACCATCATCTGAATCGGGTAGCGCACATAGTTGCTGTACTGCTGAATCAGGCTCTTGAGGCCCCACTCGGTCAGGAAGCGATCGTAGGTCTCGGCCTCGCCGTCGGCGTCGAGCTTCTCGTTCTCGCGCAGCGTCAGGATGACATCGGTACCGTGCTCAGCACGCTCGCCATCCTCGATGGTGTAGCCCTCAAGACCGTCGGACTCCCAAACGTGGGCGGTGTCCTCGCCATAAGCGCGGCTGACGACCTTCACGTGGCTGGCGACCATAAAGGCGGAGTAGAAGCCCACGCCAAACTGGCCGATGATGTCGACATCGGAGCCCTGTTGCTCGGCGTTCTCGGTCTTAAACTCCTCGGAGCCGGAATGGGCGATGGTGCCCAGATTGCGCTCGAGCTCCTCGGCGGTCATGCCAATGCCGTTATCCGAGATGGTAATGGTGCGGGCGTCTTTATCAAAAGAGACGCGAATAGCCAGGTCGCCCTGGTCGAGCTTGACACTCGGGTCCTGCAGGCTCTTAAAGTTGAGCTTGTCGACGGCGTCACTCGCATTAGAGATAAGCTCGCGCAGGAAGATTTCCTTATTGGTGTAGATGGAGTTGATCATGAGGTCGAGCAGTTTTTTGCTCTCGGTCTTAAATTGACGCATGTGCAGTCCTTTCGCGCTACCCCCGTCCGCAAAAACGGCCCGGTTGCCCGAGCCGCATCGCAGACCTGCTATGTCCAGACTTAGATTTTATAACCCATTAGCGCGCATATATACATACGGAATCGAAAAACTGTATGTCCAAACGCTCTGATACGCCAATTGCCAAGGAGTGTCCCCGACTGCCGGCAGGAAAGGAACGTCCCTATCTGCCATCTACGCGCTTGGCCATCCAAGCATGGGGCTGGCCCTCGTCTTCGTAGTCCACCGGGGCAATCTGCGTGTAGCCCGCCTTGGCATAGAGCGGCAGCACGTATTCCTGCGCATGCAGCTTAATGAGCTTGGCGCCGGCATCACGCGCGCACGTATCACTGGCCTCGACAATCTTGCTCGCCAGACCGCGACGGCGCATGCTCGGCAGCACAGCCACGCGCCCCATAATGTAGGTCTCCCCCGCCGCGACGCCTTCGTCCAAGTCGCACGCCGGCGACACCGGAGCCTCCGCGTCAGCCGCACGCTCAAGCTCTTCGGGAAACACGCGCGAGCAACCGGCAAGCTCGCCGTCTACATAGAGCGTCACATGAATGCAGTTCGGATCCTCGTCGATAGCGTCAAACTCGTTCTCGTAGCCCTGCTCGTCCATAAAAACGACGCGGCGCACCAACGCCGCGTCATCAAAGCATCCCGTCTTAAGTTGGATATCCATGGCTGCCCTTTCATTCAATGCGAACGTTAGGGACAGATTTTAGCGAAAATGAGCTCCGCGCACGCTAAACTTCGCGCGAGCCTTCGCCAGGCAGTCGTAATGACCCACGTTATGGGCATCGCTCGCGATGAAGCTGTACAGGTTCTGATCGAACAGGCGCTGTGCCGGCTTTTTCTCGCGACCAAAGCGACCGCCGGCAATAAAGTCCGCCGAAGCCTGCAGCTTGCAGCCCATATCGACCAGGCGCTCCGCCACGCTTACATCCTTTTGAACCGCACGATAGCGCTCAGGATGAGCGATGATCACCTGGTAGCCACGGCACTGCAAATCGTAAATCGTGTTCTCGTACTCTCTAAACGCATACGCATCGGCATGCGTCGAAAGCTCGAGCAGAAACTCGTTGGTCCCATCGAAATGCAAGTGATCCGCGGCATCGATACCAAGCTCAACGAGCTTTCGATGGTTGACCTCGAAGCCCATCTGGAGCGGAAAACCGTCAGCGTTATCGCGCAGCAGCTCAAAGGCATCCCACATCTTGTCGTAATCAAAATAGGGATCACGGCAGTGAGGAGTGCAAACGATTCTGGTTACACCGGCCCGCTTGGCAGCCTCGAGCATCGCCAAGCTCTCTTCGAGATCGGCGGCGCCGTCGTCTACACCCGGCAAGATATGGCAATGAATGTCACGCATAGGTCGGCCTTAATCAACTAAACGTTTGCTCGGTTGGTGAAGATGCCCTTTTTGGAAGTGCCCTGATCGTCGGAGCCCTTCTTAACCTTCTTACCGTCCTTGGTGTAGTAAGAATAGTAGTACTCGCTGGTCTCGGTCTCACAGTAATTCATGACGGTACCGATGAGCTTGACCTTCTCGGACTTCTTAAGCTGACCGATGGCGTTGAGCGCCTCCTCGCGCTTGGTGAAATCCTCACGCACGACAAAAAGCGCACCGTCGGTCAGACTTGCGATCTCGGCAGCATCGATGAAGGTGCCGACCGGGGGAGCATCGAAGATGACGTACTGGAACTTGGCGGACAGTGCCTTTACCAGCTTGGCAAAGCGATGGGAGACGATGATGTCGGCAGGATTGGGAATGTGCGGCTCGGCATCGAGGAAGTAGAAGTTCTTCTGACCCGTCTCGACAATCGCCTGGTCGATAGAAACCTGCTCGGACAGGACTGCATAGAGTCCGCCGCGGGAGCGGACGCCGAGCATATCGGCAAGGGACCTGCGACGCATATCAGCCTCGACCAGCAGGACACTCTTGCCGCTCGTGGCGATTGCCTGAGCAAGGTTAATGGAAACCGTAGACTTGCCCTCGTTGGGAATCGAGGAGGTAACGGTGATGGTGCGAATGGGGTCATCCACGCTCGCAAAGCGGATGTTGGCCAGAAGGGTCTTGGCGGCATTCTGCACAACGAGCTTATCGGTGTTCTTTGCCTTAGCCATGCCTATTTACCACCTTTCATAGCCGGAATTCGGCCAACAACGGGAATACCCAGGAGCTCTTCTGCCTCTTCGGCACCGCGGATGCGGGTATTGAGCATGTCTGCCAAAACGACATAGGCAACTGCGATAAAGATACCGGCGAGGAACGCGACGGCAATATACAGCGTGCGCTTGGGGCCGCTGGGGGCTTCGGGGGTCTTAGCCTCGTCGATAACGTTGATGCTCTGGGCAGCGCCGACGTTCTGAGCGACCGTACTCACCGAGCTGGCCATGGCCTTTGCGACCTCAGCCGTCTCCTTGGCATCGGTGCCGGTAACCGAAAGCGTAATGACACGCGTGGTGGTCTCGGAGGAAACAGACACCTTGTAGTCATCCAGATCGGTGAGGCCCAGTTCTTTGGCGGCGCCGCTCTTAACGCTATCGCTATCAAGCAGCGTGGCGATATCGTTGGAAAGCATCTGGCTCGCCGAGAGATCGTTGTAGCTCATCTGACCGCTATCGTCGGTCTTGGCGAGAATGTACATGCTCGTCGTCGCGGTATAGGTGTTGTCCATCGCAACGAAGGACACGATGCCCATGGCGATCGCGCAGACCACCGGAAGGGTGATGACCAGCTTGAGGTGCTTCTTCAGCAGCTGGAACAGTTCGAGAAGGGTCATGCAGCTTGCCTTTCATTTCCCCAGTTCGGATTGACAAAACTGTCCGTATGTTATCGCATCTTTTTACCGAGACCAAACTCTATACATAAGAAACAGGCTCTCCTGTAAAAATGTCGGAAGCAATCGTAAAATTGCACAACAACGCCGCACCCGAAAGTCCGATGCGGCGCCTGCATCAATATCTATGTTGTATCGCTATGCGAATGGCTCGTCCTGCTGTATGGGAAACGCCACCGTAATGGTGGTTCCCACGCCCAACTCGCTCGATAGATCGAGCGTGGCGTGATGATACAGGGCCGCATGCTTGACAATGGCAAGCCCCAGGCCGGTTCCGCCGCGTGCCTTGGATCTACTCTTATCCACGCGATAGAACCGCTCAAATACCTTGCCCTGTTCTTCAGGCGCGATACCGATTCCCGTGTCGGCGACAGCGAGGAACGGATGGCCTTCGTCGTTGGTGCCGCACTGCAGCGTAACCGTACCGCCGGGTCGATTGTAGCGGATGGCGTTGCTTGCCAGATTGTAGATGAGCTCATCAATCAAGCGCGACACGCCTTCGATGACCACAGGCTTGGTCTCATGACTTATCGTCACATTCGCCTGACGGGCAACCTGTTCAAGACGCTGCTCAACCGTGTAGATGGCACGCGAGAGCTCAATAGGCTCCGTGGACCCAATGGGCACCGCCTCGCCCTCAGTCGCACGCTCTGCCTCGTCCAAGTTAGACAGCGTAAGGATATCGTTGACAAGCGCTGCCAAGCGGCCCGCCTCACGATAGATACGACCGCCAAAGTTGCGCAGGTCATCCTCGCCCTCAACCATGCCGTTTGCGATGAGCTCGGCATAGCCCGAAATCGCCGTAAGCGGCGTCTTGAGCTCATGAGTGATATTCGCCGTGAACTCGCGGCGCATACGGTCGTTGTCCGCTAGCACCGCCATTTGGCGCTTGAGTTCCTGGCGCTGCGACTCGATACGCTCAAGCATGGGGACCATCTCGGCATAGGCGTGCTCATAGCTACGGCGCGGGTGGTCCAAATCCACCTCTTGCAACGGCGCGATGATGGCACGGGACTCGCGGCGCGCCATGAAAAACGAGAGTACCGCACCCGCTGCTGCGATAAGCAGCATCGGCGCCACCATCGACAGCAAAATCGCCGCAACGCCAGGCTGGGCCTGCGCCAAGCGGACAACCTGGCCGTTATCAAGGGCGACGGCGCGATACAGCATAATCTCGTCGAGCGTAGAGCTTGCGCGCTCCGCGGAACCCGAACCACTCTCAAAGGCCTCGATGACCTCGGGGCGATCGCCATGGTTGGGCAGTGTGGAAGGCGACGCCTCGTTGTCGTAGGCAACAGATCCGTCCTTATTGATCAGCGTGATACGAAGATCCTCGCGATCGAGGCTTCGCAAGAACGGAATGGGCTCCTGCTGCTCGTCGAGGGCGGCAGCAATGAGCTCGGTTTCCTGCGCCAGATTGGCACTCGTGGCATCCGCCAAAGTGTTTTGCACAAAGAACGCACCCAGCACCGTAAACGCCACGATAACCGCCATGGCGCAGACAAAGATCGTCACAAAAACGCGGTGCGACAGCGTATGTTTTCCCTGGGGGGCGAAGACCACGGGTTACTCCTCCGATGCGGTGGCCGCGGTGTCGTCGCCTTCGGCACCATCACCGGCAGAAGGCTCGGCCAGGCGATAACCCACGCCGCGCACGGTCTCGATGGCGCTGGCATGCTCGCCCAGTTTTTGGCGAAGCGTCTGCACGTGCACGTCAACGGTGCGCGAACCGCCGTCGAAGTCCCAGCCCCACACGCTCTGCAGCAACGACTCGCGGGTAAAGACCACGCCGGGCTTGCGCATGAGGTACTCGAGCAGGTCGAACTCGCGCAGGGTGAGCTTAAGCGGCTCGCCGGCAGCGGTCACCTCGCGATGGCTAGGCGAAAGCACGATGTCGCCCACGCTGAGCACATCGCTCGCCTGCTTGACCATGCCGCCGCGACGCAGCAGTGCGCGGCAGCGGCTCGCAAGCTCCATGAGCGAAAACGGCTTAGTCAGGTAATCGTCGGCACCGCCATCGAGCGCCATCACCTTGTCGAGTTCGGTGTCCTTGGCGGTAAGCATCATGATGGGCACCGTCGCCGTCAGGCGATCGGCACGCAGGCGACGCATAATCGCCAAGCCATCGGTGTCGGGCAGCATGATATCGAGCAGCACAGCATCGGGCACCCGTCGTGCCACGGCAGCTTTAAACTCGCCATCACACGAAAAGCCCTCGGCCTCGATTCCCTGCTTGCGCAGCGCGTAGACTGTCAAATCCCTGATGTTGTCATCGTCCTCGACGTAATAGATCATGTTGAACCCCTTTGCGGCCGATATGACCGCATCTTAACCCTAAAGGCACCTGTAAAAGACAGCGTCAGCCAAAACGCCCCGTCAAATAATCCGCGGTGCGCGGATCGGACGGATTCTTGAAGAGTTGCGCGGTGGGCGCGTGCTCCACCAGCTCACCCAGCAAAAAGAACGCAACCGAATCGGAAATACGCGCGGCCTGCTGCATGTTGTGCGTCACGACCACCAGCGTGCAGGTCTCCTTGAGCTCGCAGGCCAGCTGCTCCACCACCAACGTCGACACAGGGTCGAGTGCCGAGGTCGGCTCGTCCATCAGCAGAATGTCGGGCTGCACGGCAAGTGCGCGGGCGATGCACAGGCGCTGCTGCTGTCCACCCGAAAGACCCAGGCCCGACTCCTTGAGCTTGTCCTTGACCTCGTCCCACAGGGCAGCGCGACGCAGGGAGTCCTCGACCAGCTCATCGAGCACGGCGCGGTCGCGCACACCCATACCGCGAGGACCGTAGGCGACGTTGTCGTAGATGCTCATGGGAAATGGGTTGGGGCGTTGGAACACCATGCCCACGCGCTGGCGCAAACGGCAGATGTCGTAATCGCCCAGGATATCTTGACCATCGAGCGCGATCTTGCCCTCGATGCGGCAATCCTTGATGCCGTCGTTCATGCGGTTAAAGCAGCGCAGCAACGTGGACTTTCCGCAGCCCGAAGGCCCGATGAACGAGGTGATCTGCTTGTCGCGGATCTTGATATTCACGTCCTTGAGCGCATGGTGGTCGCCATAGAACAGGTCGAGGCCCTCGACGTCGATGCGCGTCGGCGAGGCGGCAAGATCCTCTGCCGTGGGGCGAGTCGCATCCCCAACCTCGCGCTCATGCGCGGCCTCGGCCTGCGCTTCCATGAGTTCTTCAAGCTCCGTGGGCTCCACAGCCGCAGCAGCCGTCATACCGCACACCTCCATATCGATATCAATTCAGCAGTATCGATAGTAGGAATCGCGGCTCATACGCACGTGAGCACATTGTCAAGTGTTTGTAAGGGCACGCTAGCTATGCGGCGGGCAGCTCGATGGTGAATATCGTGTGTCCGGGCGTCGATTCACATGCAACGGTACCGCCGTGTGCCGCGATGATCTCCTTGGCAATAGCAAGGCCCAAACCGGCACCACCGCGATTGGTCGCACGCGCCGCATCCAGGCGATAGAACTTCTCAAAGATTACCTTGAGCTTAGCCGCAGGGATAGGATCGCCCTGATTGATAAAGCGCACGTGCACGCCACCATCGTCTTGGCGCCTGGCCTCAATCGTGATAGTCGAGCCCTCGTAGCTATAGGCGACGGCGTTTTTCATGATGTTGTTGAACACGCGGGCCATCTTGTCGCCATCCACGAGCACCGTCAGGTCCTCGCGAATATCAACTTGGGCTTCCTTATGCTGCTCGTTGAGGATGGGATAGAACTCGTCAGCCACCTGAGCCAGCAGCAACCCCAGATCAACATAGCCGCGCGTGAGCACGATATCGTGGAAGTCAAAGCGCGTGATATCGAAGAACTCCTCGATGAGCGCATCGAGCCGGTGCGCCTTGTCGAGTGCCACGCCCGTAAAGCGCGCACGTTGCTCAACCGGCAGCTCAGGAGCCTCTTGCAGCAGCGAAAGATAGCCCACCACACTGGCAAGCGGGGTGCGTAGGTCATGTGCCAAGTACGTGACCAAATCGTCCTTGCGATGCGACTCGTCACGCAGAGCTTGCTGCACCTTGCGCTCACGGTCACGCACGCGGTTAAGGGCGCCCTCGACCTCCAAGAAGTCGCCGTCAATGTTGTCCCAGGTGTTGGGGTGATCGATCAGGCGATCTTGAATACGAGCGGCCAGCACACAATCGGCATGCTGCTCGCCCCGCTCGTAGCCCTGGTAGTACAGAGCACGGCCGCAAAAGAACAGCACGCACACGGCAAGCGCCAGCACAAAGCCAAGCATGTTGAATACAAAGCCGGCATCGAACAGCACCGGCCCTTCGATGCCGCCGAGCGCCATGGCGCCAATCGCCAACGTCATGGCCCACGCGGCACCGCCAATCACCACGCAACGGCGCACGATTTCGAATCGATCGATCAGCAAAAAGCCGACAAGCAGCACCGCTAAGATTCCGGCGATGTTGTCGATGCCAATCAGCAGCAGGCTCAGCAAAAAGAGCAGCACCGTCGCAAGCGCGCGGTTGTCGACGACTGCCCGTACGTATTCAAAGAGTCGATCGGGCACCTCGAATGCCTGCCTATCGTCTTTTGTCATATCCACTTCCCCACCATCAAAGGCGCTATTCGATTATGTAGCCGACGCCCCAGACGTTTTTGATAAAGCGCGGCTTTTGAGCGTCGTCGCCAATCTTTTCGCGCAGGTGGCGAATGTGCACCATCACCGTATTGTTGGAGCCGGGCATAAAATCCTCGTTCCACACCGCGCGGAACAGATCCTCCACGGCTACCACGCTGCCGCGATGCTCAACCAGATACAGCAAGATGGAATACTCGATGGGCGTGAGGCGCACCGGTGCACCGTCTACCGTTACGGAACGAGCATCGCGGTTGATCTCCAGGCCGTCGAGCTGGATGGTCGGCGACTCGGCCGCCTGCGAGCGGCTACCGTAGCTGGTGTAGCGGCGAAGCTGAGCGTGCACGCGCGCGATGAGCTCCAGCGGACGGAACGGCTTAACCACGTAATCGTCCGCGCCAAGCGAAAGGCCCTCGATCTTGTCTTGCTGGGCATCGCGCGCCGTCAGCATGATCACAGGATAGGTATGGCTGGAACGGATCGTACGCAGTAGCTCAAAGCCATCGATATCGGGCAGCATGACATCCAACAGTGCCAGATCGAACTCCTGCTCCAGGATTGCCTTGGCAGCATCGGCCCCGCTATAGGCAATCTGGACATCAAAGCCCTCTTTTGTAAGGTAGATACCAACCAAGTCGGCGATGGCCTTTTCGTCATCAACTACCAAAATGCGCTCGTTCATGCGTGCTCCTCTCGCGCTCCATTATGCCCGAGGGGACGCATGCCACACACAACAAGCGTGGGTGATTAAGTCGGCCTTAAGCACCCTTGTGCCCGTTCGGGCGCGGATGTGGGCCACGCACGCACGCGATGATCGCCGACGCCGGCAAACGATATACTCTAGTTCCAGAAGAGACCATCCCGTCGAAAGCGAAATCCGTGAAGTCCCTCACCTCTTTTGCAAAGCGCTCAGCCCAGCTTGCCGCCGGCTTTGTCTGCGCTATCGCCCTTGCCGCTGGCGTGCCCACCGTCGCCGGCGCCCAAGTACTCACGACCGACAATGTTTGCGGCAAAACCGCCGATGCGCGCGGCATCACGGCCGAAAACCTGCCCGATATCGATGCGACCAATGCCCTCGTCATGGGCAAAGACGGCACCGTCTACTATGCCCGCGGCGCCGATGAGCAGGTCAAGATTGCCTCGATCACCAAGGTCATGACCGCAATCCTAACCGTCGAGAATTGCAAGATGGACGAGAAGGTCACGGTGAGCAACGCCGCAGCCACCGTGGGCAATTCAACAGCCGGCCTACTCGAAGGCGACGAGCTCACCGTGAAGCAGGCACTGCGCGGCCTGATGATTCCCTCGGGCAACGACGCCGCCATCGTGCTCGCCGAATATGTGGGCAAGAAGATCGACCCTAAGACCAAAGACGCCGAGGCAACATTTGTGAAAGCCATGAACGAGCGCGCTAAGAAGCTCGGTTGCACCGGCACGCTTTTTGAAAACCCGCATGGTCTGGACTTTGATGAGTGGGCTGGCGATATGCACTCAACCGCACACGACGTAGCGCTGATGATGCAGGAGGCCATGAAAAACGACACGATCCGCGAGGTCGTAGCGAGCGAAGATTCCTGGATCGAGGTCACGGGCGCCGACGGCACCGACCATTCGCATTCCATGGACACGCATAACTATTTGCTAGGCCAAGATGGCAACATCGGTGGCAAGACCGGCACCACCGATGATGCAGGCTATTGCTTTACGGGTGCCTACAACCGCGATGGCGACGAGATCTACACCGTCGTTTTGAACTCCACCACCACCGACCAGCGCTTTACCGATACCGCAACCCTTGCCAATTGGTACTACGGTCACAAGGTGACGGTCGCAATCGCCAACACGCAGGAAAAGACCGCCAACGGCAACCCGCTTATGGCGCGCATTGGCCAAGCCGACTGGACGGATAAGACGATCGACGCCACGCTCGCCGATCCTACGGCGCAAGCGACCGTGTTTTCCCTTGCCGGCGAGGTGACCGAAAAGGTTAGCTACGACGATCTTTCGGGCACGGTGCATGTGGGCGACAAGGTGGGCAGCGTTACGCTCAAGCAGGATGGCACCAAGATCGCCGTCATGGACCTGGTTGCCGACGAGGAAGGCGCAGGGCCGAATCCCATTGAGTGGCTACTCGTGAAGCTCGATCGCTTGGGCCGCCGCATCGACAACCGCCCGCTCACGGCAGAAAGCGAGACCGTCGCCAAGGCGCCCGAGGTGTAGTGCGCAAGAATAATAAGCCCACTGAAAGGAGGCGTCCGAAAGGATGCCTCCTTTTTTGAGGGTTCGAATCCCCAGCCGCCATTCTTGATAATAAAAAGGGCCCCAAATGGGACCCTTCTTCAAATTCGTACTGGCGGAGAGCTGGGGATTCGAACCCCAGATGCCCTTTTGGGGCATACTCGCTTAGCAGGCGAGCACCTTCGGCCTCTCGGTCAGCTCTCCGTAACAGCCGTTCTATAGTAACCAAACAGTCGAAGTTGGGCAAGAGGGAATTTTCTAATTGCCCGGCGGCCTTTCCTCCTTGCAGTTTTCGCCCCTACCCCAGCGAGCGGTTGAGGGAGCCGAGCTCGTCGTTGCCCATGGTACGCCACATTTGGAAGATGCAACCGCGCGCCAGGAAAAAGAAGCCGTTATCGACCAGCTGCACGGCGGCATCCGCAAGCTGGTTGGCCACCGCGGGCACGGGCGGCAATTCGAGTCCAGCCCTGCGGATGGTCTCGACCGCTTCCTCGAACGTCGGAGGCTCGCTGACACCCATCTCGTTCATAAGGCCCTGCATTTCTTCCAGCGCGCTGCTGCCCGACTCCTCGCCGCGCGGCACCAGACGGTAACAAGCCAGCGCCAGGTCGAGCTGATCGCAATTCCAATAGGCAAACGCCAAGCGATAGAACAGGTAGCCGATTGCAGAACGATCGCTGGCAATACGTAGGCCGTGGCGCGCCACCTCGATAATCTCGTCAAAGCGCTCCAGACGCGCGAGCACGTTGATGAGCGCAAAGTGCGACTGCATGGACGAGCGCGCCAGATCGTAAAGATGGCGCACCTCGGGCAGTGCTCGTTCAAAGTCCTCTTGCTCGGCGTAAAAACTGCAGATCTCGTGCTGGGCAAAGTACAGCGCATCGGGCGCACGAAGGATTCGCACAGAGCGGTCTTCTTCCAACACCGGTAGCACCATGCGCACCAGCTGGTTATCGCAAAACTGCGTTTGAACCGGACCTGTCGCCAAAAGCTCGGCGACGGCGCACTTAGCCTCCAACTCCTCAACAAGACGGGAAAAGCCTTCAAAAGCACCTGTACGGTCGACTTTTGCCTGCTCGCGCAATTCAACAACACGGGCCACGTATGGGTCGTCGTCCTCTTCCATGACCTCCAACTCGTCAGCCGTATCGGCAAGCAGCAGATCGCGCAGCGCCGGCGGCAGCGTGCGATGGTCATCACGCGGACGAGCATGAACCTCCGCAGGCTCAATCGTCTCCGGAGCGGTTGACTCATACGCCTCAAGTACACGCTTGCACGGCATATCGTCCATGTCCATGCTCTCAAGATCCTTGACGACAGGCACGCAATCGGCCAGATAGGCCGCGCGCCCAAAGAAATACGTTGCGACAACGCGCTCGCCCTGCTCACTGCCGGGAGCAGCAATCTGCACATAGCAGCGCGTGATGCAGGTGCCCGCGGCAAAACACGCTGCTGCAAGCGTGAGTGCCACGCGCGCATCGTGCTCCGCGGCCCAGATCGCACGCGCGTCCTCGTCCAACTCGCGCCAGGCGTCATCTTGAGCGTCGTATTCACGTTGCGGCATGGCATCAACGACAGACTGCCCAAACCGAACGAGCATGATCCCCTCGGCAACGTTTGCCCGATAGGTATAGTCGAGCCGCGTGACCACGTTAAGCGCCTCGACAATACGCGCGAAGCGGGTACGCACATCCCACTCACCGCCCGGCTGGCAAGCCACCGTACCCGGTTTGCCCCACGGGTTATCGCTCGAGGCCGTATCGAGCAGTCGGGGAACATCGTTGGTCGTCTTGGCGATATGCCACGCATCAAAGAGCGCGCAGCCCTCAAGGCTCGGCGAGGATGCCGCAGGGACCAATCCGGCCCCGATGTGCTCAAGGATGCCGGAGAGACGGTTAAGACGGCACTCGATGGCAAGCAGCATGTCAATCTCGTCCTGGTCCAGCAGGCTGCGATCAAAATTGAGATAGAAAAGCTTTGAGCGATCGATGCGAGCCAGGCTCATCTCGGACTTAGCGGCGATGGTGCGCAAGCGGGGCAAGTCAATTTCACTCATAAGGGCGGCGGCATAGCGCTCGATACCGCTCGGATTCTCGGCATGGTCAACGCGGTAGAGCAGCGTCTCGATAGCGTCAGGGAGCGGTGCCGTGTTAAAGCCCAAAAACACCTCGACCGGCTCGGGCAACTTTACGAGCTTGATCTTGTCGACAACGTTTTGCATACCCTCGTCGAGTCCGTCGGCGTCCTCCGTGCTCGCAATGGTATTTTCGGAGTCAGCGAATATCACGTAGCGCAGGAACATCGATGCCATGAACTCACCGTAAGGAAGGGAGCGGGTCGAATTCCATGTCTCGTGATCGGACTGTTCGCGCATGGGGCCTTCGGGAGAGCCGACGGTTCGCGCGCACGCGCGCATCGTGCCGTTTGCTCCCCTCACCATAATCTCACCAATACCGGAGTCCGACTCGTCAAGGACCAGTTCCATGTCGGGATCGTTGGGCAGCGGAGCCTCGCTAACGGGGCGGTCCACCTTGTACACCTCACCCGAAACGCTTACGTAGCCCAAAAGCGACACATGGCTTTTGCCAACGAATTCGACGACATAACAAGATTCATGCTGATCCTCGCCAAAGAGTTTCCAGACCACGCCATATGAGCGTCCCGCAGGCTGCTCGGACATCGCCGGAAAGCGCTTCTTGGGATCGAGAAACCTGAGCTTGTATGTCGGACGCTCTGCCACGAAATATCACCCTGATCGGTCGCTTGAGAAGGAGCGGTCGCGAATAAGTCGCGACATCTACTCGGAATCTTACACGAGTCGACAGGAAATCGTCCCTTTGGACGAAAGCACTCAAGCTGGCGTAAAAGAAAAGCCCCCGTTGCCGGGAGCTTTAATCTCAAATGGTGCGGCGTATAGGATTCGAACCTATGACGTTCTGATTCGTAGTCAGACCCTCTATCCAGCTGAGGTAACGCCGCAGCGCAAGACATATAAAACCACTTTAGCTTATTGGAGTCAAGCACAATTTCAAACTTTTTTGTGGAACGCAGTCTTGTCATGCTGCTCCGCATATACCGCCATTCCCCGTACGATCGATTGGCTTTTCGATCACGTCAAACTTAGCATCAAGTTCCCTCAGGAGCGATCTCACCCGCTGGGCACAATCATAATCGGCAAACGAGATGCTCAACATGCGAGCAACCTGATTAGATGTCTGGACCCCATAGAAATGCCCTAGGGCCACAAGCCCCTCGTGCGCCACAAACGTCTCAACCACATGAGGCGACTCCTCAAAGCACCATTGGGTCAACGGACCCTCGCTCGTCTGTCGAACCACCAGGCCACCCATGCCAGACGGCTCACACGTCACAAGCAGGTACTCCCCGCCCTCGTCGCTCTCAAACAAAACCACCCAATCATCAAACAGCTCCATCGCGTCCCCTTTCTCTCGCTCTTATTTAGCAAAAGCATAGCAGGTAGATGGCTGCATACAGAACAGTTGTTCGTGTGTTTTCTATTGAGCTGTCCGCACAGCATGGTATGGACCTGCGCACGAAATAGGGCGCCCCCGAAGGAGCGCCCTTGCATATCGCCTATGCAGCCAAGTTACGCGACCGGCTCGATCTTCTCGAGGCCGCCCATGTAGGGACGCAGAACCGCGGGGATCGTGATGGTGCCGTCAGCGTTCTGGTAGTTCTCCAGAATGGCTGCCATGGTACGGCCAGCCGGCAGACCGGAACCGTTGAGGGTGTGCAGATAGCGCGAACCCTTGAAGTTCTCGGGGTCGCGATACTTGATGTTGGCGCGACGGGCCTGGAAGTCACCGCAGTTGGAGCAGGAGCTGATCTCCTTGTAGGCGTTGTAGCTCGGCAGCCAGACCTCGACGTCGTAGGTCTGACGGGCAGAGAAGCCCAGGTCGCCGGTGCACAGGCTAATCACGCGATACGGAAGACCCAGCTGCTGCAGCAGGAACTCGGCCTCGGCGGTCATGCTCTCGAGCTCCTTGTCGGACTCCTCCGGCTTGGCAAACTTGACCATCTCGACCTTGTCGAACTCGTGCTGGCGAATGATGCCGCGGGTATCGCGACCAGCGGAGCCGGCCTCCTCGCGGAAGCAGGGGGTGAAGGCGGTGTAGCGGCGCGGCAGGGTATCGGCGTCGAGGACCTCACCGGCGTGCAGGTTGGTGAGCACGACCTCGGCGGTGGGGATCAGGAAGTTGTCGCCCGAGACGTGATAGGCGTCGTCCTCGAACTTGGGCAGCTGGCCCGTGCCGAACATGGTCTGACGCTTGACGACGATGGGCGGCCACCACTCCTTAAAACCACGGCTGGTGTGCGTATCGAGGAAGAAGTTGATGAGGGCGCGCTCAAGACGGGCGCCGGCGCCACCGAGAACGGTGAAGCGGCTGCCGGAGAGCTTGTTGCCGCGCTCGAAGTCAAGGATGTCGAGGTCGGTGCCCAGATCCCAGTGCGGCTTAAAGTCGAAGTCGAACTCGCGCGGGGTGCCCCAACGACGGCGCTCGATGTTCTCGTCCTCGTCCTTGCCGTACGGCGTGGCCTCGCAAGGAATGTTGGGCAGGTGAGCCATGAAGTCGTACTGCTCCTGCTCGAGGGCGGTGCGGCGCTCGGCCAGACCGTCAATCTTCTCGTTGACGGCGCGCACGGCCTCCTTGGCGGCCTCGGCCTCGTCCTTCTTGCCCTCCTTCATCAGGGCGCCGATCTTCTTGGACTCGGCATTGCGCGTGGCTTGAAGTTCCTCAACCTCGGTGATGACGGCACGACGCTCGTCGTCGAGCTCAAAGAACTTCTCGCGATCCCAAGACGTCTGGCGGTTAGCCATGGCGACATCGATGGCATCGGGGTTCTCGCGAACAAACTTGATATCAAGCATTAGATCCTCCGGCGATATACATTCCATTTAGGTTGCAACCTTGTACATGTATGGGCAAGTATATACTTATGAGCGTTTACGACCCAACTCAACTACGCAAGAAGGCACCCAATGGACGCAGTTTTTTCCTTTTTGTTTGGCACCCGCACCGGTTTTGCCATCCTTTTCGCCGGCGGCATCCTGCTGTTTGCGATTATTGCCTTTGTAATGGAGAAGCGCACCCATAAGATGTATGTCGACCGCGGCCCCAAGTCCGAGGACGAAGAAGACAGCTTCTGGGACTAACCTGCCAAAAAGGGACAGGTTTATTTTGGTCGGTTTTATCTGGGCAAACGCAAGTGCCCCGCAACTGGAATTGAGCCAGTTGCGGGGCACTTTTCGCTAAAAGGACAAAACCGCAGGAAAAACCTGCCAAAATAAACTGTCCCTTTTTTGGTCGGTTTTACTGGAGGGTTGCGTCGATTGCCTTGACCAGGGCGCTGCGCATGCCGGCGTCCTCGAGTGCAACGACGCCCTTGATGGTGGCACCGCCGGGCGAGCATACGGCATCCTTCATCGCCGCAGGATGCTGGCCAGTTGCAAGCTGCAGCTTTGCCGTACCCAGCACCATCTGGCTCACAATGCGATAAGCATCCGCACGCGGGATACCGTGCTTGACCGCCGCATCGCCCAGGGCCTCGATTGCCATGGCGACAAACGCCGGAGCGCAACCACCCACCGTGCCGCCCACAAACAGCAGGCTTGTGTCGAGCTCGACGACAGCGCCAAGCTTACCGAGCAGGTCGAGCACCACAGCACGCTGCTCGTCGTTAAGCGTCGAAGCCTTCTCGCAGGCGATGACGCCCTCGCCCACCGAAACCGGCGTGTTGGGCACCGTCGAGATATGCGCGACGCCCGGCAGGACCTGCTCCCACTTGGCACTGTCCCAGGTCCAGGCAACCGACAGAACGACCTTTTTGGCAAGAGCATCCTTGAGCGGGGCGAATATCTCCTCGATCATATACGGTTTGACCGCAGCGACCACGATATCGGATGCGGCGACAACCTCGGCGGCATCGTGGCAGGCGACCATGCCGCGCACCTCGCAACGCTCGACCAAAGCATCGTAGCGGCCTGCGCAGGCGCACATGTCGCCCGCGGCCACGCCGGCGGCAATCCAGCCATCGGCCATAGCACTCGCCATATTGCCAAAACCGACAAATCCAATCTTCATATCACATAGTCCTTTCAGACACATTCCTCAAAACGAAAGCTATTGTCCCACGCCATTGTTTCGTATTGCTGACCTATTTGTGATACGGCTCGCCGCGGCTAATCTTGCAGGCGCGGTAGATCTGCTCCAGCAGCACCACGCGCGCCAAGTTATGCGGCAAGGTAATACGTCCAAAGCTGAGCATCTCGTCGGCTCGTGCGCGCACGTCATCGCTCACGCCGTCCGATCCGCCAATTACAAAGGCGATGTCGCTGTTACCACGTAGCATAAGATCATCGAGCCGCGCCGAAAGTTCCTCGCTCGAGCGCTCTTTGCCCTCAATGGCCAGCAAGATCACATGTGCTCGAGGCGGCAGGGCTGTAAGAATCGCCGCCCCCTCCTTGTCGCGCGCGACATCCACGCCGCCCGCCTTAGCCGGGTCGATATCGGCCACCTCGCGGATATCCACCTTGGCATAGGCACCTAGGCGCTTGGTGTACTCAGCGCACGCGTCCTTCCAAAAGCGCTCCTTGAGCTTACCGACGCAAACGACGGTGTATTTCACGCGCGCCTACTCCTTCGAATCGTTTTGAACTTTGCCGGCGGCCAGCATCTGCTCGAACATAGAGGCCGACTGCGAGAAGTCGCTCGGCAGCACGACCGTCGAGGTTTTACCCGTGCGTGCGAACTCCGTCATCATCTCGGTCCACTGCGTAAACATGAACAGCTGGTTGGCTTCATCGTTACCGACGCCTGTCTCCTGGATAATCTCGAGCGAATCCTTGATGCCCAGCGCGATGGCTTTGCGCTGGTTGGCGATGCCTTCGCCTGCCTTTTCCATCGCCTCGGCCTCGGCGGTCGCCTCGGTGACACGCTTGATGCGGTCGGCCTCGGCGAGCTCCTGCGCAGCAGCGCGCTTGCGCTGAGCGGCGTTGATGTCGTTCATGGAGTTCTCGACCTCGGTCGGCAGCGCGATCTTGGTGATGAGTGTCGACACGAGGGTGAAGCCGTAGGCAGCCATCTGCTCGGACACGGTAGCGTTGACGTCCTTGGCGATGTCATCCTTCTTGGCAAAGACCTCATCGAGCGTGTAGACAGGGATGGAAGAGCGCAGGGCATCGGTGATGAAATCGCGCATCTGGTCGACGGGCTCCTGCAGCATGTAGTAGCTCTTGTAGATGCCCG
>ERZ773190.1756-NODE-1756-length-19267-cov-5.804185_pt1 | contig 19267 bp, 13 predicted proteins | sample MGYA00511111_ERZ773190 | MGnify/ENA primary metagenome ERZ773190 (study PRJEB29015, sample SAMEA2737777) | human gut metagenome | biome: human gut; feature: human-associated habitat; material: faeces | place: China | collected 2012 ... | reverse complement strand
CTGCGTGCCGGAGATGCGCACTCGCACGAAGATGAAGAATGTCGCAAGCGACCGCACTCGGCGCGAGAATGTGCCGAGGCACATTCTTTCTTATTGCTATAGAAAACGTACCGGGGCTACTGGTCTGGTTCTCACCAATAAAGTAGAAGGGCAAAGCAGCAGAAATAAATAGAATTTATCCCATTTATTTCTGTTGCTTTGCCACACTAATTTATTCTACTTGCTTTTTTGTCAGCGACAGTGTAAAATGACAAAACGGATTAGAATAGTAAAACCAAGAAGGGAGATACAAGATGGAACTGTTTATAGATATACTAAAAGATACAACAATTGACACTGTGAAACTGATACCTTTCCTTTTTCTGACATACCTTGCGATGGAATATCTGGAGAATAAAGCCGGTCAGAAGACGGTGCGGATGCTTCTTGGAGCAGGGAAAAAAGGACCTGTGATCGGTGGGATCCTGGGCGTTGTTCCGCAGTGCGGATTTTCGGCAGCAGCAGCAAATCTGTATTCCGGCGGAGTCATCACAGTTGGAACGATGATCGCTGTTTTTCTGTCTACATCAGATGAGATGCTTCCGATCCTGATCTCAGAGCAGGCGGATGTCCGTAAGATCATGGCAATTTTAATCGGAAAGATTATCGTTGGTATTGTTGCAGGGATTCTGGTTGATATCGGAGTGCGGGTGCTAGGCAAAGGATACCAGAGAGGGCTGCACATTCATGATATCTGTGAGCATGACCACTGTCACTGTGAAGAAGGAAGCATTGTAAAATCAGCACTCATCCATTCGGTACAGATTCTGGTATTTATATATGTAATTTCTTTTGCGTTAAATGCAGTTGTGGAGTTGATTGGAATGGAAGAGGTCATGAACGTGGTGACGCATTATCCAATTGCCGGAATTTTTCTGGCTGGTCTTGTCGGTCTGATTCCGAACTGCGCAGCTTCTATTACAATTACGAAATTTTATCTTGAGGGAGTCTTAAATGTCGGCAGTATGTTTGCCGGACTTTTGTCATGTGCCGGAATCGGACTGATCGTGCTTTTTAAGACGAACCATAGTTGGAAGAAGAATGTGATGATCGTCGCAACACTTTACGGAATCAGTGTAGTGTGCGGAATTATAGTGGAAATCCTGTTTGGAATGTAGTACAATATCCTTATATGGCGCAGAAGACTAAAAGGAACGAGAGAAGAGGATTTGAGATGGCTAAAAAAGGATTTATTGCAGAATTCAAAGAATTTATTGCAAGGGGAAATGTAATGGATCTTGCAGTCGGCGTTATTATTGGTGGTGCATTCCAGTCGATTGTGAATTCTCTTGTAAATGATATGATCATGCCGGTGATCAGTCTTCTGACTGGTGGGGTCAATTTTTCCAACTGGGTGATCCGGATCGGATCTGGTGAGAATGACACGATCAAATATGGCAATTTTATTACAGCGGTGATCAACTTTCTTCTGATGGCACTTGTTATTTTTTGTTTTGTAAAAGTGATGAACAATCTTGCTTCAAGAACAGAAAAGCTGCTTAAGAAGGAGGAAGAAGCACCAGCAGCACCGGCTACGAAGATCTGCCCGTACTGCATGTCAGAAATCCCGATCGCGGCAACCAGATGTGCATACTGTACATCTGAGCTTCCGGCTGAGGATACGGACAAAGAAGAATAAAGAAAAGACAGGAATAATACGACAGAGAGGAACATAAAAACAATGGAGAAAATTATTTTAACAGGTGACAGACCAACCGGACGGCTTCATGTCGGACATTATGTTGGATCCTTAAAGCGAAGAGTAGAACTGCAGAATTCCGGAGAATATGACAAGATCTTTATCATGATCGCAGATGCACAGGCATTGACTGATAATGCAGATAACCCGGAAAAGGTACGTCAGAATATTATTGAGGTTGCACTGGATTATCTGTCATGCGGACTGGATCCGGAGAAATCCACGATTTTCATCCAGTCACAGGTACCGGAGCTGACAGAACTTTCTTTTTATTATATGAATCTGGTTACGGTATCCCGTCTTCAGAGAAACCCAACGGTTAAATCGGAGATCCAGATGCGTAATTTTGAAGCAAGTATTCCGGTAGGATTCTTTACTTATCCGATCAGCCAGGCAGCAGATATCACAGCGTTTAAGGCAACAACTGTACCGGTAGGTGAGGATCAGCTTCCGATGATCGAACAGTGCCGTGAGATCGTACACAAATTCAACAGTGTATATGGAGAAGCATTGGTTATGCCGAAAGCGCTGATTCCGGAGAACGAAAGCTGTTGCCGTCTTCCTGGAACGGATGGAAAAGCAAAGATGAGTAAATCCCTTGGTAACTGTATTTATCTGTCTGATTCCGAGGAAGAAGTAAGACAGAAGATCATGGGAATGTATACAGATCCGAATCATTTGAAGGTATCTGATCCGGGACAGGTAGAAGGGAATTCCGTTTTCACTTATCTGGATGCATTCTGTACAGATGAACATTTTGAAAAATATCTGCCGGATTATAAGAATCTGGATGAATTGAAGGATCATTACAGACGTGGTGGACTTGGTGACGTTAAGGTTAAGAAGTTCCTGAATGCGGTTATGCAGGAAGAGCTTGCACCGATCCGTGCAAGAAGAAAAGAACTGGAGAAGAAGATTCCGGAGATCTACGAGATCCTTCATAAAGGAAGTATTGAAGCTGAAAAAGTGGCAGCACAGACTTTAAAAGAAGTAAAAGATGCGATGAAGATCAACTATTTTGAAGATCAGCAGTTGATCCGGGAACAGACAGCAAGATTTGCAGAATAAAGAAAGGCTTTAAGCCGGAGGAGAGATAATAATTATGGGTAAATATTTCGGAACAGATGGATTCCGTGGAGAAGCCAATGTAGTACTGACGGTAGAGCATGCGTTTAAGGTAGGACGTTATCTTGGCTGGTATTACGGACAGGAACACAAGGCAAGAATCGTGATCGGTAAAGATACCAGAAGAAGCAGCTATATGTTTGAATATGCACTGGCGGCAGGACTTACTGCGTCAGGAGCAGATGCATATCTTCTTCATGTGACGACAACTCCAAGCGTGTCTTACGTGGTAAGAACCGAAGATTTTGACTGCGGAATCATGATTTCTGCAAGCCATAACCCGTACTATGATAATGGAATCAAAGTGATCAACAGTAAAGGTCAGAAGCTGGAAGCAGAAGTAGAAGCCAAAGTGGAAGCTTATATTGATGGGGAATCCGGAGAAATTCCGCTTGCTAAAAAAGAGGCGATCGGAAGAACCGTAGATTATGCAGCAGGAAGAAACCGTTATATCGGACATTTGATCAGTCTGGCAACCCGTTCTTTTAAAGAGGTGAAAGTTGGACTGGATTGTTCCAACGGAAGTTCTTCAAGTATTGCCAAAAGTGTATTTGATGCACTGGGAGCAAAGACTTATGTGATCAATAATGAGCCGGATGGAACCAATATCAACACAAATTGCGGTTCTACACATATTAACGTGCTCCAGGAATATGTAAAAGAAAATGGTCTGGATGTCGGATTTGCATACGATGGAGATGCGGACCGCTGCATCGCTGTTGATGAGAATGGAAATGTTGTTGACGGGGATCTGATCCTTTATGTGTGTGGCAAATATATGAAAGAACATGGTCAATTAAAAGACGATACCATCGTTACTACTATCATGTCGAATCTTGGACTTTATAAAGCATGCGACAAGATTGGCATGAAGTACGAAAAGACACAGGTCGGCGACAAATATGTCTATGAGAACATGGTCAAGAATGGATTCATGCTGGGCGGTGAACAGTCCGGACATATTATTTTCAGTAAGCATGCAACGACAGGAGATGGTATTCTGACTTCTCTGATGCTGATGGAAGTTATCATGGAGACCAAACAGTCCCTCGGACATCTGACAGAAGAAGTGAAAATCTATCCACAGCTTCTGAAAAATGTGCGTGTGGCAGATAAGAAGACAGCAAGGGAGAATCCGGAAGTGGTCAAAGCAGTCGATGCAGTTGCAGAAGCACTTGGAGATGACGGAAGAATCCTTGTCCGTGAAAGTGGAACGGAACCGGTAATCCGTGTCATGGTTGAAGCGGCGACGGACGAGCTTTGCGAAAAGTATGTGACTCAGGTAATCGATGTGATTGAAAAAGAAGGACTCATCGTAGAATAAAAAATCTGAAATAGAATCGTGCAGAAAAGGATAGCTTGCAGATGAAAGTCTGTGGGGCTATCCTTTTTTAGTTTGCGAACCATAGTCTGGATGTTTGAAAAAATATTATTTGAATAATAAAGAAAAATGTTCTTCCGGTATAGATTTTCTATATTTTGACATGCTAATAAAAAAACATGGAGGAAAAAAAATGGAGGAAATGTTTTGTTTTCAATGCCAGCAGACCGCTCATAACACGGGCTGCGAAGGACATACAGGTGTATGTGGGAAAAAGTCGGATACAGCAAATCTTCAAGATGAACTGACTGGTGAACTGATCCGGCTGGCAAGGGCAGTTACAGAAAATGAAAGAAGCAGATCTTCGGATGAACTGATGTTAAAAGGTCTGTTTACCACGATTACAAATGTAAATTTCAACAGTGATACAGTGAAAAAACTGTCAGATGAGATCAGAGAAGAAGCAGAAAACAGAAAACCAGGAAAAGATGCTTATAATGTACAGAAGATCTGGGAGGCATCGGAAGATATCCGTTCGTTAAAGTCATTGATCTTGTTTGGCTTACGAGGGACTGCGGCATATGCTTATCATGCATGGGCACTGGGATATGTGGATGCGGAGATTATGAATTTCTTTTATAAGGGAATGAGGATTCTGGGAGAAGAAAAAGGGATGGAAGAACTGCTTCCGGTAGTCATAGAAACCGGTAAAATCAACCTGCGCTGCATGGAACTTCTGGATAAAGCAAACACGGAAAGCTATGGAGATCCAATTCCGACGGAAGTTCCGCTTACGATAGAAAAGGGACCGTTTATTGTAGTCAGTGGTCATGATCTGCATGATATGAAGCTGCTTCTGGAGCAGACCAAAGATAAAGGAATCAATATTTATACGCACAGTGAAATGCTTCCGGCACACGGATATCCAAAATTAAAGGAATATCCGCATTTGAAAGGCAATTTCGGAACGGCCTGGCAGAGTCAGCAATTTGAGTTCCATAATATTCCTGCGCCAATTTTATTTACGACAAATTGTCTGATGCCGGTCAGACAGAGCTATGCAGACCGGGTGTTTACAACTTCGGTGGTGTCTTATCCGGAGATGGTTCATATTGGTGCGGACAAAGATTTTACGCCGGTTATTGCGAAAGCATTGGAATGCGGTGGATATCCGGAAGATCATCCGATGACAGGGATTAATGGAGGAACAACCGTGATGACCGGATTTGCACACAACGCAGTTCTGGAAAATGCAGGAAAGATCGTGGATTTGGTAAAGCAGGGGAAAATCAGGCATTTCTTTCTGATCGGAGGCTGTGATGGCGCAGCACCAGGCCGGAGCTACTATACGGAATTTGCGAAAAAGACACCGATGGATACGATCATCCTGACGCTGGCATGTGGAAAATACAGATTGAATGATCTGAGGCTCGGAGAAATTGAGGGGATTCCAAGAATTTTGGATATGGGACAGTGTAATGATGCGTACAGTGCGATTAAAGTTGCAATTGCTCTTGCAGAAGCGTTTGGGTGTGAGGTAAATGAACTTCCACTGTCTATGATCCTGTCATGGTATGAACAGAAAGCGGTTGCGATTCTGCTGACACTTCTGGCGCTCGGAATCAAAAATATTTACCTGGGTCCGACGCTTCCGGCGTTTGTGTCACCGAATGTTCTGAATTACCTGGTACAAGAGTATCAGATTACCCCGATCAGTACAGTAGATGAGGATCTGAAGAAAATTTTAGGTTGAAGAGGTTTGAACGTGAGAGAAAGAAATCGGAAATAAGAAATGAAAAGCATTACTTCTGAAACGGAAAGCACAAAAAAGTGTGAGTAAGAAGAGGTAGTGCTTTTTTACATACTGTTTCCTTTACAAAAAGTGTCGTCTGTGCTAACATAAATATAACAATGGCGATGCCGGTACAATAGAAAAAAGGAGTGCGTTTTATGCTGATTGAAATTGATTTTAACAGTGATGAGGCGATTTATATACAGCTCAGGAATCAGATCATTATGGGAATTGCCACTTCGACGATTCATGAAGGAGATACTTTGCCGTCTGTGAGACAGCTGGCAGATAATATCGGAATCAATATGCATACAGTGAATAAGGCATACAATGTCCTGCGGCAGGAAGGTTTTCTTCAGCTTGACAGACGAAGAGGTGCGGTGATCTGTATTGATGAAGATAAGCTGGAAGCTTTGCAGGATCTGAAAGAGCAGCTTCGGGTACTTCTGGCAAAAGGAAGTTGCAAAAACATTACGAAAGAAGAAGTTCATGAACTGGTAGACGAGATCTATGCAGATTATGAACAGAGATAGATTGAAAAAAGGAGACTAAAATTATATGGCAGAAAAGCAATATACAAGGCAGGCGCAGGAAGCGCTGAATATGGCACGGAAGATTGCAGCCGAACTGAAGCATCCATATGTTGGGACAGAACATCTTCTTTTCGGGCTTAAGAGGGTTTTTACCGGAGTTGCAGGGCAGGTGCTTGATAAGAATAAAGTCGATGAAGAACAGATGGAAAAAGCAATGGATATCCTTGTATCTGCTCCTGAGGCAGCTAAGAAGGAAAGAAAGCATCTGGAGTACAGTCCGAGACTTCGATATATTCTGGAAGAAAGCCAGAATGAGGCAGTGCAGCTTGCATCTGAAAAAGTCGGAACCGAACATCTTCTGCTTACAATGCTCAAAGATGGAGATTGTGTGGCTACCCGTATGTTGATGACCCTGAATGTAAATATTCAAAAACTTTTTCAGGATCTTCTGCTTGCGGCGGGAATTGATCCGAAAGAATATATGGAAAATCAGAAGGATGGGGAAACTGTTGGCGGAATTATAGACCAGTACAGTACGGATCTGACACAGGAAGCAAGAGAAGGAAAGCTGGATCCGGTTATTGGACGTGAAAAAGAAATTGCACGTATCATGGAGATCCTGAGCAGACGGACCAAGAATAATCCGTGCCTTGTGGGAGAGCCGGGAGTCGGTAAGACAGCAATCGTGGAAGGGCTTGCAAGACAGATCGCGGAAGGAATTGTTCCGGAAAGCATGAAAGATAAGCGGATCATGGTGCTGGATCTTCCGGGGATGATTGCAGGCTCCAAGTATCGTGGTGAATTTGAAGAGCGCATGAAAAAACTGATCCGTGAGGTAAAGACGGCGGGCAATATTATCCTTTTCTTAGATGAACTTCATACCATTATCGGTGCCGGTGGTGCAGAGGGCGCGATTGATGCATCCAATATTCTGAAACCATCTCTGGCAAGAGGGGAGATGCAGCTGATCGGTGCAACAACTCTTACGGAATACCGCAAGTATATTGAGAAGGATGCGGCTCTGGAAAGAAGATTCCAGCCGGTTACGGTTGAAGAACCGACAGAAGACGAGTGTATCCGGATCCTGGAAGGTCTGAAAGAAAAATATGAGGCTCATCATGATGTAGAGATCGAAGAGGATGCGTTGAAAGCGGCAGTACATATGTCATGCCGTTATATCAATGACCGTTTCCTTCCGGATAAGGCAATTGATGTGTTGGATGAAAGCTGTTCAAAAGTAAAACTTCGTGGATTTAAAGTGCCGGAGAATATTGTTGGGACAGAAATCCGCTGTGGAAAGCTGGAGCAGGAAAAAGAAGCGGCGCTGAAAGCAGGAGATATTGAAAAAGCATCGGAGCTCCATAGAGAACAGAAGGAAGCAGAAAAGAAATTAGAGCAGGCGAAAAAGCGTTTCAATAAAAAGAATGAAAAGAAAAAAGTTCCGGTAACTGAAGAAGATGTTGCGGATGTAATTTCCATGTGGACACGAATCCCGGTAACAAGACTGAATGAATCTGAGAGCGAACGCCTGAAAAAGCTGGATAAAACACTGGAGAAGCGTGTGATTGGTCAGGAAGAGGCAATCCAGGCACTTTCCAAAGCGGTAAAACGAGGAAGAGTTGGATTGAAAGATCCGGCACGTCCGATTGGTTCATTCTTATTCCTTGGTCCTACAGGTGTCGGAAAGACGGAGCTTTCCAAAGCTCTTGCAGAAGCACTCTTTGGCAATGAAGAGGATATGATCCGGGTAGATATGTCCGAATATATGGAGAAGCACAGTGTATCCAAGATGATCGGATCGCCTCCGGGGTATGTGGGACATGAGGATGGCGGACAGCTCAGCGAAAAAGTACGCAGAAATCCATATTCTGTCATTTTGTTTGATGAGATTGAGAAAGCACATCCGGATGTGTTTAATATTTTACTTCAGGTACTGGATGACGGACATATTACGGATTCGCAGGGAAGAAAAGTAGATTTCCGCAATACGGTTATCATTATGACGTCCAATGCAGGTGCCAAGGCAATCATTGAACCGAAGAAGCTTGGATTTACCCAGCAGGAAGACCAGAAGGCGGATTACAAGCGTATGAAAGCAAATGTGATGGACGAAGTAAAGCAGTTATTCCGCCCAGAGTTCCTGAACCGTATTGATGAGATCATCGTATTCCATCCGCTGAATGAGGACAATATGAAGAAGATCGTAGGGCTGATGTGTAAAGAAGTTGTGCAGAGAGCAAAAGAGCAGCTTGAAATTATACTGGTTGTGCGTGATTCTGTGAAGAAGCATATCGTTGAGACCGGAAGTGACAAGAAGTATGGTGCAAGACCGCTGAGAAGGGCAGTACAGAGCCAGTTGGAAGACAAACTTGCGGAAGCACTTTTGAATGGTGAGATCAAACGTGGAGACCATGTGGAAGCCGGTATTTCTAAAAAGGAAATAAAATTTACAGTCAGAGAGATAAACAGCTAGCAAAAGAAGAAGTTTTATTATATAATAAGAAAAACGGTTCGGATGTGGAAAATTCACAGTCCACAAGTCGAAAGAGAAAGACCATTAGGAGGATTTGAACAATGACAGTAGTCAAAGAGCTTATCAGAAGTGAATTAGACGGAACACTCAGTTTCGGTGATTACACTCTGGATACAAAGACAAAAAAGGATGGATTTGAATTTCAGGGAGATATATATAAAGTAAAGACATTTAAAGAGATTACAAAGCTTGAAAAGAATGGAATGTTCGTATATGAATCTGTTCCGGGAACTGCAGTAGAGCATTTTGAAGTATCAGAAGATGTGATCTCATTCAAGGTATCAGGGACAGGAGATGCACAGATCACACTGGAACTTGAACCGGATACAGATTATATCGTATATATGAATGATATGAATGTTGGTGATATGAAGACAAACTTAAGCGCAAAGCTTAGTGTAAGTGCGGAACTTGGAAAAGAAAGCGTTGAGATCAAGGTTGTAAGAAAGTAGGATAATGATTACAGCAAGAGTTGTTTGAAGTACATAGGTATTTAAGAAAAGTAAAAGAGTCTGCTTCGGCAGGCTCTTTCTTTACCGAAAGTATATAAACTGGGAACAGGCAAGAGAAGCAATTGGTAATTTTTTAAGATAGATAAGGAGATGGAATATGGCGAAGGCAAAAAAGTCGGTTTTTTTCTGCCAGAATTGTGGGCATGAAGAATCAAAATGGCTGGGGCAGTGCCCAATGTGCAAGGAATGGAACTCTTTCGTGGAAGAGTGTGTGACAACGTCGAATACGGCAGCAGTTAAAGCGGCAAAAGAGATTCGTATTGTACCATTGTCAGAAGTAAAGACAGAGAATGAAGAGCGGGTGACAACCGAGATTAAAGAACTGGATCGTGTACTGGGAGGCGGAATCGTACCGGGTTCCCTGATTCTGGTAGGCGGTGATCCGGGAATCGGTAAGTCAACGCTGCTCCTGCAGGTGTGTCAGAAACTGGCAAAAAAAGAACGAAAGGTTTTGTACATATCAGGGGAAGAATCGCTTCGCCAGATTAAATTGCGTGCACAGAGGATGGGAGAATTTAATGATCATCTGCTTTTGCTTTGTGAGACTAATCTGGAACTGATCCGCAATGTGATTGAAAAGGAAAAACCAGATACCGTGATCATTGATTCGATTCAGACAATGTACAGTGAAGAAGTCGGTTCCGCACCGGGAAGTGTGTCGCAGGTCAGAGAGGCAACAAATACGCTGATGCAGCTTGCAAAAGGGCTTGGGATTTCGATTTTTATTGTCGGACATGTTACAAAAGAAGGAACTGTCGCCGGTCCAAGAGTATTGGAACATATGGTAGATACGGTTCTGTATTTTGAAGGAGACAGGCATGCATCTTACCGGATTCTTCGAGGAGTGAAAAATCGTTTTGGTTCGACGAATGAGATTGGTGTATTTGAAATGCGAAGAGATGGTCTTCGGGAGGTGGAAAATCCATCAGAATTTATGCTGAATGGGCGCCCGGAAAATGCATCTGGATCTGTTGTGGCATGTTCTATGGAAGGAACACGTCCGATCTTGCTGGAAATCCAGGCGCTGGTATGCGAAAGCAATTTTGGAATGCCAAGAAGAACAGCAGCAGGAACAGATTACAACAGGGTGAACCTTCTGATGGCGGTTTTGGAAAAAAGGATTGGATATCATCTTGGAAATTATGATGCCTATGTGAATATTGCCGGAGGTATCAAGATCAATGAACCCGCGATAGACCTTGGAATCGTGATGGCGATCGTATCAAGCTATAAGAACAGACCATTTGATGAACGGACGATTGTGTTTGGAGAAGTTGGATTAAGTGGAGAAGTCCGGGCGGTAAATATGCCGGAACAGCGGGTGGCAGAGGCGAAGAAGCTTGGATTTGAGACGTGTATTGTGCCGGAAGTATCTCTGGATAGCGTGAAGAGTATTGGGGGGATCAAAATCATTGGAGTGAAAAGCATTAACGAGGCAATCGGATTGTTTGAGTAGGAGAACATGTAAAGAGGAAACAGGATAGATGTGATAATTTCTGTTCCCTCTTTTACATAGCAATGATGTTGGAGTCAAAAGGTATTTTGACCCCTTTGATACCAGATTGCTACGTGCTTTGCACTCTCGCAATCCTCAAAAACATTCGTAATCCGCTCATTTTTCTTTGAAAAATGGCTACTTACTCATGTTTTTGGCGGGTCAAGAGGTCAAAAATCCTCTTGCAAGCAAGCTTGCATCGGCTTTCTGACCTTTTGCCCCTGGTATCAAATCATTATATTATTACAAAAACATTACTATTTCTTGTTATAGCTTAAAAAAGTTAATATTTTCCATTATTGGTAATGATTCACGTAATGCTTTGTCAGATACAATACCTGTATAAGATAAAAAAGTCTAAATAATTAGGAAGGGCAGATGAAAACTGACATGAATAAAAAGCAAAAAAATACAAGAACTTTTTTAATAAAAATCATGGATCAGCAGAACGGTACCTGGCAGGGCAGCGTTACTTGGGTGGAAGAGCAGCGAGAGCAGCATTTCCGCAGTGCCCTTGAATTATTGAAGCTGATAGACGGAGCACTTGATAACAATTATGAAGTCAGAATTGAGGAATAGAAGGAGGACGCCATGAAAAGTAATACAAAGAAACGTTTAATAGCATTCATGCTTTGCATGGTACTTGTGCTTAGCAGTGCGACATCAGCTTTTGCTGATGAGCCACAGAACACAAACAGCCAGAGCCAGACCGAAGTCGTAACAGAACCGGCGGCAGATGAGCCACAGAACACAGACAGCCAGAGCCAGGCCGAAGTCGTAACAGAACCGGCGGCAGATGAGGCTACAGAAGATACAACTACTGAAGATACAACTACAGAAGATACAACTACTGAAGATGTGTCTACTGAAAATACGATTACCGAAGATGTGTCTGATACACCTGACATCGAAATACCTTCGAAAAAAGAATGGTCAGTACAAGTAGGAAATGCTACTGTTAAAGTAAATGGATCAGCCGATGCTCTTCCCGCAGACGCACAGCTTTCCGTAACAGAGATCACTTCAGAAGACGAAGTAAAGGAAATCGAAAAAGCAGTAGAAGAAAAAGCGATCGAAGAACAGTTTTCCATCAAGAATATCTTCTCCTACGATATCAAATTCCTGGTAAACGGTTCCGAAGTACAGCCAACCACTCCGGTACAGGTCAGCGTAGACACCCCGGAGATCACATCCAGCGAGAATGCAGCAGTACTGCATGTGGATGATAATAACGTAGCGGAAGACATGAAGGGTGCTGTTGATGGAGAAGGAAAAGTTGTATTTGATGCTCCGCATTTTTCAAAATATGTCATTGTTCAGAAAGGTAATTCGAAGGTTAACGTTACCATCGAATACTATGATGATACCCAGAGTCCAAAGACTATGATATATGCAAGCAAAAAGGAATTATCACCTGGGGAAAGCATAAGCAATTATGACATAGCTGATAACTGGAACATAAATTCGGCACAGAAGAGTAATGCAACTGGAGGATTCGACTGGATATCAACATCCGAAGAAATCCAAGTCGTAAGCGATTGTACAATTAAGGTTTATTGTGATCCTCAATATGAGAGGTTTCCTGGAAGTACTATATTTTATGACTATACAGTTAAAGCAGGAATAGGAGGCATTTTAGGAGATAGCTATTATTCATTTAATCAGTTGATAAATGACAAATCACCAAGGGTTAGTGAAAACAAAAAACTTATTGCAGGCACGAATGATCCAAACAATGGTCAAAATTATCCGGAGTATCAAAAGTATACGATTAGTTTGCCAAGTAGTTTGCCAGATAGTAACGTTGGTCCAACAAAAGATGCAAACAATTATACTGGAGGAGATAGTACAATCCCAGGATTGCTAAAAAAAATTGATGATAAAGGAAATGTAATATTCAATTACGCAGAACCGGGATTTTTTGTAGATAGTAATTATAGCATTAATTACAGAGCATCTTGGAATAGCCGTGCTGAAGAGAGATTTCTGAGAAAAGTCTATAAAAACTACACTCTGGTTTTTGACCGAAATGGTGATACGTATACACTTAGTGGCGTAGAAGATGGCGGAAAAAACTGGGTTACAGGCGCAGGAAACAACTTCTATCCGTTAGACAAAGTGCTACCTTCTTATGAAGAGAGTGAAAGAGGCAATAACCATAACAATTATTTCGGAATGCGATATGATGTCACATTCAAAATCGGTGATTATGTAGGACCACTTAATTACAAATTCACAGGTGACGATGATTTATGGGTAGTCCTCGATGGTAAGAAAATAGTCATTGACCTTGGCGGTATTCATAGTGCAGCAACAGGAAACGTTGATTTGTGGAATTATATTGGTCAGGCAGCAAATCTGACAGAAGCACAAAAACAGCAGACTCATACATTGACAATTCTTTATATGGAACGTGGTGCAGGCGCATCTAATTGTGAGATGAAGTTTACTCTTCCGTCAGCGAAGATACAGCAGGTCGATAAGACAAAGATGACAAATATTTCATTCTATAAAACAGATGCAGAAGGAAACGGTCTTCCTGGTGCACAGTTTAGTTTAACGAATGACGCCACACAGGCTACAATGCTTGCAGCTTCCGAAAGTGACGGATTAGTTCAGTTCCAGCAGCTTGTAGCCGGAACCTATACATTAACAGAAACACAGGCACCAAAAGATTATGTTACACCAACAACCTCATGGAAAGTAGAAGTAACTGCTGATCGTAGTGGTGATTTAAGTGCAAGGATATACCTGGCAGATGGTACAGAACTTGGAACGCTTACCAGTGGTGAATACCAGATTATCAACTCAGCAAGCACACCAGTACAGCCTCCAACACCGGGCATTGTTGAAACAAAGAAAGAACTGTCTCATGAAAAGTACATTGCTAAGAATGAAGATGGTACATACAATCTTACATTAAATGTTTCAGGTGCAGTTGGAAGCGAGTCCTATGCGAATAAGCTGGATGTACTGTTCGTGATGGATACGTCGAACAGTATGAAACGTGGAATGAATTCTTCAAAGGATCTAGACAACTACACAACGAATAGTAGTAGTCGTTTCTACAATCAGCAAAAAGCTGTAGAAGATGCTGTTGCCAAATTGAAAAGCAAGAAAAATGTAGATGCTCAATTTGCAGTTGTGTCATTTGATACAGAAGCGGGTATTGAAACAGAGTGGACGAATGGAACAATTTCTTATCCTACAAAAGTTGCTAATTATGGTAGTAGAGCTAATACAGGTGGAACAAATTATCAAGCTGGATTGAGAAAAGCGGACGAATTACTTAAAAATGGAAGAGCCAATGCAACAAAAATAGTTGTATTTCTATCAGATGGAGATCCGACTTTTTACTACTATACAAATAAATATGGACAAGAAAAGGTTTATGGTAGCGGATCAGAATATGATGAAGACGCAATGACTAATGCCCAAACTCAACTTGGAACAATGAGTATGAACTACTTCTACACAGTCGGAGTTGGTCCTAAAGATAGTTACGAGCATTTATCAAGTCTGATCAGCAGTGCTCCGATTGGAACAGTAACCGGTAGTTACAACGGCACAGATTCAAGTAATTTGAAAAATGCTTTTGATTCAATCATCAGAGATGCTACAGATCTTCTTTGTACAGAGGTAACTGTAACCGATACGTTAACCGATGAAGTTGAATTAGCTGATCAAAAGTTACAGGTGGTTGTCAAAGATGAAACTGGAAAGGTTATCAATAAGCTGAAAAATGCTTCAGGAAATGAAGTAGACGTATCAAAGATTATAACTGTCAGTACAGCGAAAGACTCAAACGGCAAGACTCAGATTATTATGCGATTTGAACCTAACTATAAGCTGGAATCAGGTTACACATATTATGTAACAGCAAAAATCAAGCCAACTACAAAAGCCTATCTGGAGTATCAGAATGAAAGCTATACAGACATTGGTGATAAAAATACAGACGAATATCTTGATACAGGCAAAAAACCTGGAAATGATACTAGGAATAATGGAACATCTTCAGGACAAAATGGATTCTATTCAAACGTATCAGCTAATGTAACATACAAGTACTATAACAAAACATATACGAAACCTTATGCGAAACCTGTTATACAGGTAAATGACAGTACAGTTTCTCATACAGTGGTTAAACAGTGGGAAAAAGACTTAGATAAAGTAGCAGTTGATGTCGAGTTGAAGGCTTATGTAACAGAAGCGGAGGATTCTAAAATAAGCGTTGATAATCCGAAGTATCTTACAAATGAAGATGTAAAAAATCTTCCGACGTCTATACAAGTTAATTTGTCAGAAACAAACAATTGGACACATACGTGGGAAAATCTTCCAACTAAATACTTCTACGAAACTGCGGATGGTAGTATCAAAGAAACAGATATCCATTACACAGTAGAAGAAGTCCAGACAGATGCGACAAAGGCATTTTACGGTCAGGTTACTGAATCAAGTGATGGAAAGACCACTACGATTCTGAATAAGAAGAAAGATCAGGAAGATAAGCCGTTTATTGAAGTAACAAAAACATTTAAAGGGCTTACAAAAAATCAGATTCGAGAGTTGGCAAAGGCAAGTAGTCCGTATACAATTACATTGACTCATATTGAAACAAATACGACTAAACCGCTTACAATGGATGTAAGTGAATTAGACAGTATTCTTCAGGGCAGTGATGATGAAAAAGTATGGACATACACCTGGAAACTGGAAGATTGTTTGGATGGTACATACAAAGTCAGCGAAAATAATTACAATAAAGAAGGATACGATGTAACCGTCACTGTCAATGGACAACAAGTTACAAATTGGACTGATTTTTCAGTAGGTACAAAGCAAGCAACAATAAGCAAATATAAACAATCTGGAAAGACTACTACGTGTTCACCAAAAGAGTTTACTATAGGCAAAGTTAATTTAATTGTTGCAAAGCTCACTGCGAACGAAGGATATTTCGTGTGGACAAACACACCGGTAAGTATCAGTGAACGTAAAGAGATAGTGAAATTGATAAATGATAAAATCGATGGAATCAAAGGAATCGGATTTAGTTCAGAAGCAGAATTACAAAAATGCTATTTCTATAGTGGAAATGGAATAACAGACACGTTGGTATTCAGAAATGGTGAGATCAAGTATGACGGACAGGCTAAACTTACGTTTGATGCATCAAAACAGTGGACAATGTTTGCAGCTGGAACATACACATTTAAAGAAACACAGAACGCTGAGATTCAGATCACGAATACTTATTCAGAGCAAACTGCAGATTTAGATTTGATTAAGACTTCGACTTCAGTAGCCGGAACAAAATTTGATGGCGCAGAATTCAAGCTGTATAAGAAGAATGATGAGGGAGCATATGAACTTCAGAAATTTGAATATACAGATAAGTCTGGAAAGGATCAGACAAGAGAAACCATCCAGGTAATAAATACCGATGGATCAGAAGCTGAACTCAAAAATCTTCAATCTGGACAGTACTATCTGGAAGAAGTAAAGGCACCGGAAGCTTGTATGTTGTTAGCAGACAAGATTTATTTCAAACAGGAAAAGGGTAAGATTACTTTAACAGATAAGGGTGGAAACGTACTTGCAGATTCACCTACAATGTGGACACTTTCGGGCACAGATGGAAAATATACCTTAACTGTAAAAAACGAAATTCTCTATTCCCTCCCATCAGCTGGAGGCACCGGAATTTACTTGTATATGATTGGCGGCATGTTACTTATGTTTGCGGCCGTATGGATCTTATATAAAAACAAATGCAAGGAGGTGCTGGAAAAATAATTGTAAGAATTAATTTTTCAGTGGCTTCTTGCCACACAAAAACGTTATTATCCCATATGAGGGGACAATAAAAAATGGGCAAAACCCTTAAAAGAAAAGGAGACAAAAATATGAAGAAGATGAGAAAAATCTTTGCAGTGTTATTAACACTGGCTATGGTGCTCGGAATGAGTATGACATCTTTTGCAGCAGATGCAAAAGCAACAATTATACTTAAAAACTTTGACAAAGCTAATAAAGTTGAGTACATGCAGATTATCCAGAAAGATGAAACCAAAACTTCTGGTTGGACATTTACTAATGGTGCAGGAGCATGCTTTACAGAAGCATTCGGACTTACAGATTCAGATGATGCACAGCAGCAGGTTATCTGGGGATTAATTAAGTACAATGATAATAATGTTAAATTACCAACAGGTGTAACTGCAAAAACTGCTACAGCAGCAAACATTGACTTAGCATTAAGTAAAGTTGCAACACTTAAAGGTTTCACAGAATCAACAGATAAAACAAAAATCGAAGTAAGCGCAGCTGGTATTTATGCAATCAAAGCAGAAGAAACAGGATTTACTTATAAAACAGCAACAGCATATGTAGGATTTGGAGAACCATATCCAGCATTAACAAATGCAGAAGTAACAGCTAAAAAATCTCCAACAACTGTAGACAAAACAGTAGCTGATGACGATCATGTAGTAGCAATCGGAGATATCGTAACTTATACAATCGAAGCATATGTACCATTTATTGATGCAGCTAATACTGATAACAGAACATTTACAATTACTGATAAAATTAAAGGTGCTGAATATTATTTAGCAGGTCCAAATGCAGTTAGCAGTGTAACTATGGAAGGCAAAGAAGGGCAAGTTGGAGAAATCGTAGTAAATGAAGATGGTAAAGGATTTACCGTTAATTTAAACACTTTAGTTGCCGATACAGACAATCCGAACGCTGGAAAGAAAATCACAGTTACCTATACTGCAAAAGTAACCACAACAACAGTAGAAAACAAAGCTGGTAGTCATGCAGCTGGTGTAGACTACGGTGCTGATAAACCCCCGGTTAAGTTATTTACTGGAGAACTCGTTTTACTGAAATATGGTGATGGCGATGTAAATAATGCTTTAGCAAACGCTGAATTTGTATTGTATAAAGATGGCGAAGAAGCACCTTTAACATTCGTAAAAGAACGCAACGGAAAATATAAATATGCACCAAATACAGAAGATGCATCTGCAACACTTGTAACTGATGAAAATGGTATGATAGATGTAGAAGGTTTAGATGTTGGTTCTTATCATTTCGAAGAAACTAAAGCACCAGAAGGATATTCTATCAATACAGATGGTAAAACTCTTACACTTACTGTAAATGGAGATGTTGCTACAGCTAAATTATATAATGAAGGTCAGTTAAATGATACAAAACTTTCCGCTCTTCCATCAACAGGTGGTATCGGTACTACAATCTTCACAATCGCTGGATGCCTCATCATGATCGCAGCAGCTGGCTTATTCTTCGCAAGCCGCAAAAAAACAAACAAATAATCTTTCATGATTATTTATAACCAGATATTGAATCCGGGGCAGGTCGCCCCGGATTCCTAAAAAATAATACAACAGCAAGGAGAGTTCGGATGAAAAGCAAAACAAGCAAATTAATGATTGGAATCATATTTTTAGCCGGTTTGTCCTTACTGCTGTATCCATTCGTTGCAAACCAGTGGAATAACTACAGGCAGAAGCAATTGATCAGCAGTTATGAACAGACTGTATCCGAAAAGGATGCAGCACATGAGATTGATTATGATGCAGAACTGCAGAAAGCAGAAGCTTACAACGAAGCATTACTTCCAAGTATCCTTCCTGACTCATTTGCAGTAGCCGCAGCCAGTGACAAAGAAGACCAGTCCTACATGGATGCTCTGAATATTGCCGGTGACGAGATGATGGGAATCGTGGAAATCCCGAAGATTGACATCAAGCTTCCGATCTACCACACTACCGACGAAAATGTTCTCAAACAGGCAGCCGGACATCTGGAAGGAAGCTCTCTTCCAATTGGCGGTAAAAGTACACACGCCGTTATCTCCGCACACCGTGGACTTCCGAGTGCGTCTCTTTTTACCGATCTGGATCAGCTGGAGGCAGGAGATACCTTTCAGATCACGGTGCTGGATCGTGTGCTGGTCTATGAAGTGACCCAGACAGAGGTGGTGCTTCCGGAGGAGTTAAACGGTTTGACAGCAGAGACCGACAAGGATCAGGTCACACTGGTTACCTGTACGCCCTATGGAGTCAATTCCCATCGTCTTTTGATCCATGGGGAGCGGGTGCAATAGATTGGAGATGCTGCAGCTGCAGCAGAAAGTGAGGAAGAAAATGAAAGGAAGAAAAATCCGGATCAGACA